>Ga0307515_10004965_pt1 | contig 27142 bp, 2 predicted proteins | sample 17_EM_MG_FD_194513 | JGI IMG/M metagenome (GOLD analysis project Ga0307515, IMG submission 194513) | Populus trichocarpa ectomycorrhiza microbial communities from riparian zone in the Pacific Northwest, United States - 17_EM | ecosystem: Host-associated > Plants > Roots > Unclassified | place... | reverse complement strand
ATAAATTTAGGTGTTGTCCTTAAATTCCTTTAAGGGTTTAAGGCTTTACTACTAGTTCCCTCTAGTCCTATAGGCCTCTACTTTTCCCAACTATTAGCTACTTAATCCTATTTATACTTAGTCTAACTTAGGCCAATACTTAGTTTGCTTTTTATCTTTAATATACTATAGATACGTGCTCTCTAGGCATTCCTACCACTATTATCTATCTAGGCATTCTTCCGTAAGGAATCTTTTTAGTTAAAATATTAAGTTACCTAATTCCTAAACTTCTACTAGATGCCAGCTATATATATATTTAACATTCCTATATTTCTGCTTATCTATTATCTAATACATTCTTATAGGATACTTATAGTGCTTATCTTTTAGTGCTTTATATATATTATACGCATCGTCTATATATATAATCTACAATAGTATATAATATACTTAGTGTCTTAGGTTAACTCTTAGCTCGTCCTTATCCTTAAGTTTAAACCTTTATTATATTAATCTAAGCGTTATAACTTTATTCGTAGGTACTAAGATACATCTCTTACTTCTTTAGTCCTCTAAGCGCTCCTCTAGATCCTTTAACGTTATAATTAAGGCTCCTTTAATATAGTTTATGGCCTTCTCTATAATCGGGTAGTCTTAAATAACTTTTTCATCCAGCCATAAATAGAAATCTTCCCACTTATTATTATGCCTTTGCCTATACCACTTTTAGTACAGCTGCTAGAGTATATACGGCTTATCCGTAAGGAAGTATCTTTTTATTACTACGTTATAATAACCCTTAGTATATCGTTCCTTAAACCTAGTTAAAATCCCTAAATCCTCTTTATTTTTTAGTTCGGTAAGCTACTTAGCTTTTAGTATACCTACTCTTAGCCTATTAGTAATTCTTTATACTAGCGCGCTGTCCCTTATACGTCCTAATATACTAAATCGCTTATCTAGTTTCTATTCTTACTATACAATAATTCTCTATCTAAATTCTTCTATGGTTTCTTTTAGTTTACGTCTTATACTTAGATCCTTAAAGTCTTCCTACTTCTTAATCTTAGTATTAACTTTTTAATCTTTAGGCCGAATACTATATTCTCCTAGTAAATCCTCTAGGTTTATATACTTATCTCCTAGTCTAATTACTATTTATACTATAGATTCTCTAATCTATAATAAAGCTCCTTACCTCTTACTTATGGATGTCCTAATTCGCACTCTAAATTCTTAATCCCGTAGATTTTTTAATCCTAAGCCTATTTCTAACTTAAGCTTAGCTCTAGCCTTAGTCCAATTAAGCTTACTTAGTATTCTTATCTCATCTTAAAAGTCTTAAATCTCACTTATCTTATCTTAAGAGTCTTATACCTATAGGAAACTTCATCCTAAGCTTATTTATATGTCTTTAAACTAAGCTGCTGCTCTACTCTATTGGTTTTTATCTATTATAGGTCCTTAAGCTTACCTTATCTTATCTTAAGAATCTTAGTTATTTCTTATCTTGTCTTAAGAATCTTAAGCCTTTAGCCTTTTGCCTTTATTAAGTGCCAAAATAGTTTACTATCCTACTTCTCTTACGTCTCGCGAAGCAATAAATATTATATTTAGTGGGGTCTTAATCCTAACTAATATTCCCTATTCTATAGTGGAATTATCCTCTACCTTTTATATAACATTTTAAAGGTCCGTATACTTCTAGTAAGCTACTCTTATTACCTTATTATTATAAAATGTTTCGCCTATATTAAATTTATTATCCTTAATATCTAATCTATAAACTAGTTTATTAGTTCCTTTATACTCTATAGATTTTAGCTCCTATAGCCAATAGCTTACGCTATACTTAGCGTCTTTATAAATTTAGTATACGTTATTATAACAAAACGCAAAACTTCTAATTAAACACTCTTTTGTTCCTTATAGTATACTATTATCCCTCTATATATATATATCTTCTACTGCTAGTCTAGTTCCCTTTATTATATAGTAACTCTAACTATCTTTATAATCCCTTGCGAAATAACCCTATTTCCCGTAATTTATATAAGCTCCGTCTTTAAACTATTAACTTTACTATAGAGTCCGCCTAAACATCTTCTGCTACTAAGATCCCTAGTTTAGCCTTTACTTCCTAGTCCTATAATTACTAGATCCCTAACTTCTAGGTTTTTATAGTTTTTTACTCTATCTCTTATAGGCTTCTTTAGTACCACTTAGGTCTATTAGCTTTGCGCTATACCATATTTTCTAACTTAGCTTTAGTTATTACGTACTCTACGCCTTATATAACTATAGAACTCTATCCTAACCTCTCTTAATCTATTAGTTTCCTTAGGGTGTCTGCATCTTCTATTAGGATAATTACATCCTAGACTTTAGCCTTAAGTCCCTACTTATACTGTGCTATAAGCGCCCTATTATTCTACTTAACTTATATAGCTAGCGTCTAAAACTGCGTTATATACTTAATTACTAAAGTTCGTTATATAATATCTTAGAGTTTTCTTTTTACCGTAGTTATTAATTCCGGATCTCTAAATATTTGCGTAAGTTACTCTATAAATCCTTCCTAGCTTAAGAATATAAATTGCATATCTTAGTTAGTAGTCGTTATTCTATTTATTTATATCTCTATAAAATAAGATTTAAACTACTCTAGTGCTCTTCCTAATAGGAATAGTCCTACATAGGCTATTCGATCCATAGGTATTAGTAGCTTTACCCCTTCTTATAAAACTTTAAAGTACATTTACGTAAGAAATCCCTTAAGCTTTAATCTTTCTCCTAAGAATCTCTTAATAGATAGTAACTTAACCTTTACCGCTCCAATCCCATTAACCCTCTCTTTCAACGCTGCATTATTAGCTATTAACTAGTTAATTACCTCTTATAACTATCTGACCGTTATAGGTTGCTATAAGTTAGTGTCTACCATACTAATATCTGCTAACCTTAAAGTAGTTACCACCGTTAATGGCGTTATGGTGGCTGCTTTTAGTGGCATGTTATTTAACTTTTTATATTTAATACTATAACTAGGTAGTAATTATATAACGGAACCTTATAGCAAAAACTACAATAGGCTCATTAATGGGCTAGGTATATAGGCGATACAAATTAAAGTTAATAACGTAATAATAACTAGTGGAGTGGTTGCCTAACAGATTAACTCTAATTATATTCTAAAAATCACTATAAGGAAGGAACTATCTAGGTAGGGACTAAGGGCCCTTAAATACACAACTATACTCCTATAAAATCCTTCTTATACGTAATGTACGCTTTATATATAAGGTATATAAGTTCCTCTCATTCCTTGCGTTTAATACGTAGTACGTTATATAACCTTAGTTACCATTCCTTATTATATAGTTCTATCGGCTCTATCCTAAACCGTGCCTAAATCAACCAACTAGCTTCTTCCGACTCTTCCTTAAGTAGTCGTAATATTGTACTTAAAGCGTCCGTAACAGGTATAGTATGCGGATCCGTTGCGGGTTAAGCTATATATCCTTCTTAAATGCCTAGTCTATATATAGCATCAGCTTAATAGATAGTATTAATCTAGAGTTATATAAGGTTCTTTATTATAATGCTAATTTCTTTTATAAAAGAAGGGGTTAGGGGTAGGGTTTTAGGCTAGATAAGCTGTCTACTTTATATATTAAGCTATAAGCCTAAATAGGCTAGCCATTTCCTCCCTAAAATTATATTATAGCTCCTAAGGTCCGTAATAAAAAAGGGGACATTATACTGCCTTTGTCCGTCTGCGCAAAGGTAGATTTATAAAATTGTTATAATAGGAGGTCCCACCCATCCGTTATACCCACGAATTAGAATTAGCTTAGGTAGTTCTTTTAGAGGTATATTTAAAAAGTTAGCTAGTTTTATAGCGCACTTTATATTAATTAAGGTAAAGGCATTTACTTCTAAGTTAGTTAAGGGAAAGGCTAAAACTTAGTATCTATTATAAAATAAAGTATAAGGGATAGTGCAGTTTCTTCTACTAACTAGCTAACCTAGATTAATATATAATATATGAATCCCTTTTAACCCTAAAGAGGAGTCTTCCTTTAGGGTCCCTCTTTTTCTAACTCTATGCCCTCCTCCTAAATTAATAGAACCTTATTTACTTTTGCCTTTATTAGACAGTTCCTTATAGGGTGGCCTTTTTAACCGCATAATAAGTAAGCCCCTTAATCGCTAAGGGCCTATATACATGGGTCGCTATAGGTAGGCTAAGTAAACGCTTAGCCGTTAGTAGGGCTAGCTATATAGCTAGTTGCTAGGTTAGCGGCTAGTACAGTAGGCGTTATAGGTTATACTAGGGTATTATAGGCCATTCTTATATTACTTATAGCTTAATTTAAGGGATTCCTAGCCTTTATCCGGTTAGCTCATGCCTTAATTTAATAAAGGCCTTAGTTAATGGCTAGGCAGTAGTCTATAAGTTCTTTTAACGTCTATATAGTAGTAAAAGCTAGTAATACGGCCCGCTATAGGTCTAGGGTAAGCTTGTTAAAGAGGTTTAGTAGTAGGTCTTTTTAGGGAATCTAGGTTTATCTGGCTAGGTATAAGAAGCGGGTCTAAAAGGCCGAAAAGGTCTCCGTTATTTTTATATTTAGACTTTTATAACTAAAATAGGCGTTCTATACCCTAAAAGGGTCCTTATAAATAGAAGATAGGTAGTTAATTATTTCTTCTTCTGAGACGAAAGGGTCTGCTAAGTCTATAGTATATCGCGGATATAGATACGTCTGGGCGTCTCCGCCAGTACGGCTAAAGACGTAGGCCATTTTAGCTTAAGTAGTAGGGAAGTAGTCTGTATTAACTTCGAGTTTATCCTATAATTAAAGCTTCTAATTATTAAATATAGGGTTAGCTCCATCTATAAGTAACGGGGGATCCGCAACCTTTATGGACCGTAACGATACTAATGCTGTATATTAGGATAGGGCTTTAAGGACTATAGCGAGTCTATCTAATAGGTCATCGCTAGATGTAGGGGTGTCTCTAGTTTTAAGCAGTTCGCGTAGCCGCTTAATTTCGGCATTAGCTGCTATAAGCTCCGCCTAGGGGGTTAAGATATTAATTATCTCCTTATCTGAGGTATTTGCGGGTCCTATAGCTGCTTTACCTACTGCTATGTTTTGTGGCATGGCGCTAGGGTATTAGGTAATTTTAGGTAATTTCTTTAGGAGTTCTAGTCTGTGCATATCTTATAGGTCCTTTTCTTAGGGTTTTATTCTTTTCCTTTAAGTTCTTTCCTTAGTTCTAGTGATATCCTTAGGGTCCTATTTATGATCTTATAGATATATTTAAGTTCCTTCTTAGGAAGAAAAAGTGGTTTAAGCTTTAGATAATGTTAGCGACTTAGTTAATCGAGATATAAGCACGGCAAAGGGGTCGCGTAAGCCTATACAATTGGATTGTTTATAAACGAGAATCTAAAGCTAAAGAAAAGGAAAGGGAAGGATAAGTAGTAACGCGAGGAGTTATATACAATCCCCTAGTCACGTAAGAGTTATATAAGCCCTATATCTACTATAGCGTCTACTATCCCTTAGCACGTCAATTCGGGTCCAATTGTTATCGATAAGATCCAGCCAATCAATTGACCTGCATTTAACACCCGTACTTAGGAATACGAAGCTTTTAATAGAGGCCAAACTCTATAGTATTTTAATATATAAGCTTATTCTTTGAAGTTGAGTCACTCAATATGAGGTTACTAGCACTTATCCTTTCTGCAGAAATTCTAGCACGATTAGAAGGCATTGCGGTAGGTATTTGTGCGTTTTTGAAAACGGTGTTCCCGCACGGACCACTCACTCGTTGGACCCTGACGTGCTAAGGGATAGCTACCGCTTTCTGCCAGTGCCGTAATATATAACAGCGTATTACTTAAAAGCTAAAAATCCTATATAACGCTTATAAAATAGAGGCGTAATTAACGCTAGTTTATAATAAAATTAGAAATTACTATAGGTTACTAGCAAGCTCTATTAATAAAAAGTTTATATAGCTTACTAAGGGCGCTTAATAGATAGCGTATAAAATAGTGTTAATATATAAAGAAATTGCTTGCCTTTAATAAGCAGCTAATATAATAGTAAAGCGAAAAAGCTATAAAAGGCTGTATATTCGGAATAAGGAGGCTTTAATAGTTAGTAAAGTAGTCGACTTAATAGCTGTAAGGGAGGGTAGCTATTATAACAATGGCAAGAAGCCTATAAAGAGGGTGCGCGCAGCGAGTCACTGCGGTCGTTACGGCGAAAAAGGATATAACTCCCGCACTTATACAGTAGAAATTAAAGAGGTAGATAATAGCGATACTTCTAAAGAATAATATTCTATTGCTAAATCAATAATATTTTATTATTATGTTAAGTAATCTAAGTATACGTTAAGTCGCTAGCGTTTCGATTTCGCTTAGTGGTGAAACACGTTAATATATAAATCTTAATTAGTTACTAACTAGGCAAAATATAAAAGACACCTAGTTATCGCCTTAGGGTTAAATAAGCATTACTCTCTAATTAGTTATAAGCTATTTAATAAATTAAGACACTATATAAATAGGGCACTCCTATTCGCATACCCCCTAATTACTACGCGTATATCCTCTACCTAAGTAACCTTAAATCTTTCTACTTTAAGTTAGAATATTACGTGTATTTAACTTGTTTATACCTAAATCGTAAAAATAATACTACGTGCCTATACCTAAATCAATATCGCGCATTTACCTTACTTTTCCCTATATCTACCATAGCTCTTAACCTACCTCCATTAAAGCTATATAATTGCGCTTAGTTTACCATTAATAATATTAACAAGTTCGCTAAAGGGCAGGGCTATATAATATTAAAATTCCGCTTAAAAACCGATAAGTAGTTATTATTAACTATACGTAAGATATAGTTCTGGTACACTAAAGGTAATAGCTTTAAAAGGACTACCCGGAAGCGCTTAACTGACTTTTATATAACTAAGTGTCCCTTTAAACTTACCCTTACTTATACTATAATTAGATAGTAGGTAAAAGTATAAAAACTAAATTATAACTATAAAGCTTTCGCGCATACTATAGCTCTACTATATTACTACTAGCTTACTAAGAAAATAAAAAAATAGTTACTAATATATTAGCTAGTAGTATTATACCTTGTAAAATACTTATAAATCTACTAAAGAAGGACATTATAATTAGCCTTAAAGATATCTATAACAAATAGCAGGCAAATAAAAAGCAGCTGCTTAGTAGGCTTTCCTCTATATAGGTATTACTTAAGGCTCTTTATAAATATAAAAGCAACAATTTTAAATTTAAATACCACTTTGCGCATAAAGAAGACGATTATAATTACATTAAATATTTATTCTTTACTTATTTAGAGTCTCTTAAATATTTTTAGAAGAATTTAAAAAAAAATTTATTTAATTATACCTACGAAACAAATAAGTTTAAGATACCCTTTTTATATATAGTGGGCGTTACTAATATAGGGCATAACTTTAAGCCTGTTTCTTACTTCCTATTAAGTAAAATAGAAGGTAACTATAACTTCGTAATCTAGCAGATCTATCTTCTTTACTCTTAATATAATATAACTCTAAAGGTTATAATTATAGATAAGGAGCAAGCTCTTAAGAATACACTACAGTAATACCCCCCTTTAGTCCCTTAGCTACTCTACCTCTAGTATATTACTAAGAACGCCCCTATATATATATATATATATATTAATTTTATATATCTAATTGTATTATACTACGTATAATACTGCGCATGTAGCCTCTAGGCTATAGCGCTATAGTTCTATATATATAAATCCTTTTAGGCAGCTTAATATATACTAGTAGCTATATCCTAATAGTTTATAAACCTCTAGACTAGGGATTTACTGGTCTTTAGTAAAATACTAGGTTGCTAATAACTAATAGGTAGTTTAGAAAAAATAGAAAAGACTATAAGAAATTAAGAAACCCTAACGCCTATCTATATCCTGTTTATAGTTTATTCTGTCCTTTTACTCTCTAATATTTGTCTACTAGAATCTTAGTAGAAGTTACCTCCTTCTAAGGATCCTACTGCTATTAGCCACTTTCTAGTAGCTATTTCTATCCTATTTAGAAATAAAAAGAGCGCCTCTCTTCCTTTTTTTATGCAAAATAGTTTCTTTAGAGAGAGAGAAGATCCTAGTTGCCTTTGTATCTCCTTTCTCTCTCCTCTATATAGGTCGCAGTCTAATAGTAGATATTTAGGAGTTTGTATAGCTCTACATTCTCCAAAGTATCTACCTTCTTTATCTTTTCCTATTGTCTTTAAGAAGGACTTAAAGTAGCCTTTTCTTAGCTTTAGCTGAAAGAAAGCCGACTATAGCTTTTTAGGATATCTATCCTTAGGGGCTTTAAGAGAAAAGGAATAGTTTCCTTTACAGATCCTAGTATAGTGTTTTCCTTTATTTTTGTTTATTTGCCAATTATTTTTCCACTGTTCTAGTATCTTTTCTCTTGCTACTCTCCCTATGTAGGCTAAGGAGGTATAAGAAGACTATATTTTTCTTTTAGAAAGGCTTTTTTAAGCTAGTTTATCTACTATCTCATTTCTATAGATTTTTAGGTGGCTAGGAACCCAATAAAAGTTAATAAAGACACCCCTACTAGCTAGGTAGAAGCAACTTTACGTAATTTTAAAGACTAGTTCTTGTCCACCTATAAGGGAATTTAGTTATAATCTTTTAATAGCCGCCTAGCTATCTATAAAGATATAAACCTACTTCTCTTTTAGTCTTTACTACTTTAGGTATTCTAGGGCCCTATAAACTGCATAGAGTTCTGCGTCTATAATTTCCATATAAGGCCTTAGATTTCAGTTTATTACATATTTAATCCTATTTCTCTCTCCTATTTTATATACGGCTGCTATACTTAATTTACTATCTTTTAAGCTATCTATATAGTATATATCTACTAGGTCCTACTCTAGGGATTCTTATAAATCTTTTACTAGTCTTAGATATTCTTATACAGCTTTTTCCTTCCTACTTTTAGAGATAGAAAAGGATGCAGAAATAGGGGGAAGCCACGGTTTTTGCTACTTTAGAGATATTTTCTCTATTTTCCAATTTTAAATTAATTGCTAGGCTCTAGAAGTTAGAGATAGTAGCTATATTTGTTAGATAACTCATATAGAGCTATTTATTGATGAAATGGGTTAATTGATTAATAATCTTAATCGTATCTTGATCGTTGGTTGACCTAGGGCCCCTGGGCTTAGACGAAGATATTTACAATGCACGTGACCCGTGCACGTGACCAGTGCACGTCCTACGCTACCGAGAATACAGATTATCTGATATACCCCCTTAGCTTCGACCTAGTTAAGGACGAAGCTAGCTACCTTCTCGTGTCCGTCCATGCGTTAATTAAACCGTAATCTCATCTAAATCCTTCCTTCTCGCCCTAACCTTCTCCCTTAGGTCCTCCAGTTACTTCTCCTTATTTAGCCGCTCCTTAATATCCACTATTCTAATCATATTAACGAAGCTCTTAAACCTCTACTTAGGCAGGGCCTTCGTAAGTCCATTAGTAATTATCTCCTTTGTTACTGTTTATTAAAATCATACTTGTCTTATTATATATTCCTAACGTAGCTAGTGTTAATAGATATTAACATATTAGAGCTTTGTAATTAGCTTTACCGTGTCTTTTATAATTAGTTAGAGTATCTAGATATTATCGCATTTAATAATTAAGGGCTTATTTAGCTGTAACGTTATTACTTTAAACAGCTTACTAATAAAAATAGCTTCCTTTGCTATCTGTAATAGGGCTAACAACTCGGCTTCTATGCTTAACGTCGTAACCATACCCTACTTATTTGCTCTCTAGGCGATTGGCCCCCTAAATAGCTTTATAATATATCCTTGCGAGCTCTTTCTGTCAACGGAGTTGTCCGTAAATAATGCGTCGCTAGTATTACGCTTTACTTCTACTGTCTCCGTCGTCTCGTCCTTAGTCGCGTATTCCTTTGTCTCTCCCTTTACCGTTCATTCCTTCCTTATCTCCTCTATAGTAGATTGCTCTACTTCTCGTGCTATATAGGTACTAGATAACTCTATCTGCCGCTCAATAGTGCTCTTAGCTTAGGTCCTAATTAAACTTTACCAGCCGTAATACTGCAAAGGCAATATCCGGACACGTCGTAGTGGCTATATAGAGTACTAAACCTAGTTTTCTCTGATATAGCATCGTAGAAGCTAGTAGGGATATAGGATAAACTAATAGGTCTATATTAGGGGACGGATGCGTCAGACGGATTATATGGTGATCGGTAGGGAGGAGTTCCGATTCTGCCATAGGAGTGTCTAGAAGACGCCCTCTGAGATCTATCTTATACTAGTTAGCTATCTTCTTAATATAGGCTTCCTGGGATAGCCATAGGAGCCTCTAGCTATAATTGCGTAGCATATGGATTCCTAGGAACCATTTTAGCTCGCTAAGGGTACTTATTTAGTATTCCTTGCTTAGCTCCTTAATTACTTCTTAAGCTTTCTTCTCATCTATCTTTCGGTAGTAGAAGACAATATTGTTAACGTAGAAGAAGACAACTATTCCACCTTTTAGCATAATACACGGCTCCTGGGGTACTTCTTTAAAACCCAATTCGTTTAATAAGCTCGTGAGATTCTTTTGCTATAATAGTGGTAATCGTCATAGTCCGTACAGGGCTTTTCTTAAGCGCAGTACTTTGTCTATCTTTCCTTTATTAAACCCTAGCGGTAGCTTTATATAAACGACCTTATTGAGATCGCAATAGATAAACGCATTAACTGCATCTATTTGTGTTATCTCCAGGTCGAATTTTGCAGTAATCGCCATAAGGGTTCGAAAGGTTGTACTAGCTAATATAGTAGCTCTCGTAGGTAGGTCTCCTAGGGCCTATTAATTTCCGCAGACTACTAAGCGTACCTTGCATTTCTGGAGAAATCCATACTTATTCGTCTTGTAGACGAATACTTACATTAAGCTAAGGACCTGCTGTCCCTTTATATGCTTCTTATCTGTTTCTTAAAACGACCTCATTTAATAATAAGATTGGAGATAGGCTCGTTAAGCCTCTTAGAACTGATCTTAAAGAGGATGCATATTAAGGTCCCGGATTGACTAGGGTGGCGGAGGTAGGTTCTTCCTATATAATCTGACATCGCGTATTCTACCTAATTTTAGCTTGCTATTATTAAGTTAACTATTAAGGTTAAACTTCCTTCCTACTAAGAAGGCGCCGTAATAGGCTAATATAATCCTTTTGGTAATAAAGTCTTTAAACCTATTATCGCTGGCTTCCTTAAACAAGTCTTTAACTAAGTCATTAGACACCCCCTAAGTGTTAAACGCATCTCCTACTCAATAAGCGACGTCTTGATTAGTACCTTATACATCTAACTTTATAGGATACTCGACGTAAAAGGCATATGGAGATTCTTCGTCTTCTTTTATTGGAGGTAGTATATAGTATGCATCTTTAAGAGCTCTTACAAGCTTAAGATCTGCTAACTCATTAAAGGCTTAAACTAGCTTATTATCAACGTCGTCGTCTTCCTCTTAACTTAACGGTTTAAGTACTTCTTTATTATCTTTTAGAAGGACCTCATTCTTAGTCTAGTTATTAGGGAGTTAAATCTTCTCAATTAGCGTGTCTAATTTAGCGTGTAGGTCCTTTAAGATATCCCTTTACCTGCCGTCAAAGAACGTCTTTTTATTAAAGATAATATCCCTTATAGAGATAACGATACCCTTATATAGGATCTAGATCCTGTAAATATTAGTAGAGTTATAGCCGATAAGGTAGCCGATATAGGCTCATAAATCTAGCTTACTTAGCCTTTTCTTTTTTAGCTGGGCGTCCGACATTATTACGTACGCCCTATAGCCGTAGGCTTTTAGGTGCGCTAGTTACGGCTTTCTTAACCTATTAGCTAGGAAGGTATAGAACTTCTCGTATAGCGATTTCCAACTATTACTTTTCAATGGCGTTTAATCTTAAAGGTATACTACGTAGTTAACTATCTCGTTCCATAGGTCGTGTGGTAAATTAGCAGCAATTCTCATTGCTTATGATTTCTTAATAATTACACCCCCTAAGCGTTCGGCGGTACCGTTCTAAGCTTAGGTATATAGCGCCGAAGGCTTAAATATAATTCCTTAAGTCCGTAGCTATTTAAGGGTTCTCTTTCTCCCTAGCTTATTATCTAATCTAATGGTATTAACCTTAAGGTTATACCTTAGATAAATCTATTAGGTAAAATCTTTAAGCACTTATAGTATCTCCTTCTCTTTACTATGCGTTATTATAAAATACGGGAAGGTTCTTTCTAAGAAGGTATTATAGATGAATATAACTCGTACAAATCCAGCATGCGCTTTCTTAAGGTTAGTCCAGTCAATATAGAGGTTAAGATAGGGTTTATTAATTTTCTATTTTAAGAACCTTTATGAGACCTAACGCTTGATTTTAGCGAGACTACAATATTAACATTCCGTCGTCTTTGGGCCTTAAAGCTTAACTCCTAAGGCGTTGAGACCTAAATAATAAAGGCTTATAGGTCCTAGATAACCTAGACGCAGATGCTATAGATATACATCTCCTTTTAAATCTAAATAAGCGTCTCTTAATAATGCTCTGCGCTTTTGTTAATATAGTAGTCAGCTTATATTAAACGCTAATAGACTTCCTAGTTAGACGTATTTAATAGTCTATTATCTATAACGTTTTTCTATTTAATATAGGATTGTATCATCCTTCCAAACTAGAAGATTATTGTCTCCTTTATTATCCTAGTAGTACCCTCGTTTTTAAAGTAGATGGAATAATACAAGGTTTATATTAAAGTCCGTATAAAAGGCAACGTCCTTAAGACGTAGGATTCCCTTACTCTTGTCTGGTTTTGTGACTTAAATAGTAACATCGCCGTAACCTAGTATAGGCGCTTTTAAGCTACCGGCGATAACATATTTATATTTTAGAGCTTTCCTAAAGTTATAGAAATAAGAGAGGTTATTAAAGATATAGAGAGTGGTTCCTAAGTTAAGAATAGTTAATAGCTTTAGTAAATGGAGTTAACCGGTATAATATAATTCTAGGAATATTGCATTAGCTTCTCCCTTAATCTTAACTTCCTAACTCTCGTCCTGTTGTTAAGCCTTATCTTCCTATTCTTTAAGTCTAATCTTCGCAACTTAGTTAGTAAGATTCTTATTCTTTTCTACCTTTTTTAATGCCCTATTAATGCGCGCATCTTCTATCGTAACTCCTATAGGTCTCTTATCTTTAAATAAACACTAACAGTCCCGTAGGGAGTGTCCTCGTATTCCGCACGCTAAGCACTTAGGCGTTGGCTTCTTATAGGACGTCTCCTTATCTACTAGTGTCCCGGCTTTCTTTAAGCGTCTATTATATGCTAAGGCTCTTCCTCTTTATAAACTTTTAGTAGTATTAGAGTAATCCTTAATAGCTTGCTCTGCAAAGTCTACATTAAAGGTACTCCCTCTTATAGTAGCATTAGCTTTCTTTAAGGGTGTTCTAAGTCCTTCTTGCAGCTCCTTTGCTACTCTGTGGTATTCGGAAGATCTTAACTTCTGCGGGTTATTTAACTTGGTAGTATACTTTATACAGTAGGCGTTACTAAAAGGTTAAATAACTTCTGCTAAATCTTAAAGCCAGATTCCATCGGATATTTAAGGGATCTTGTACTTCTCTCCTAGTACTATTACGTATTCCCATTAATCTAACCCCTAATTTAATTTTGATAAGTGTTTAAACCCCTTAAGGGCTTCTATATATTGGTGTTGTACCTTCTTCCTAATGAATAACAAGGTAGGTTCTATGTTCTCCTTTAATTAGGATAGCTATTCTTTAACTATTAAGGAAGGGTTAAGTAGTAGCTTCTTCTAAATCAATACTGTGGTCGTAATCTAGGTGCGTATCTGTTGTAAATGCTCTTCCTGTTTTAGGAAGTACTTTATATTCTGGTTATAGTATTGTCTACTGTTCTTGTACGCTTTCTATTAATTTAACGAGAGCTATATATATAAGGTTGCATTCTCATTAAAATCTATAACCTTTAGATAAGGTGGTTTTTCAAGTAGACCTTCTTAAGGTGCTTCTATAGCTGGGTTAACGTAGGCCTAAATTTGCTAATTTACAAGGGCTCGGAGTTGCCATAGCCATTATTCCCAGTCTTCTAGCTTATTAAGGATGATCGTATTCAACGAACTTAACGTCAGTGGAGTCATTTAACTAATAGGTAAAGAAGGAATTAAGATGGAATTCGTCGTTAGGATCGTCCTTATCGCAGGATCGTCCTTATCATTAGGATCATCCTTTGACGATTAAGGTGGAATCTTATAGAATCTCGTGGAATCTCGTGGAATCTCGTCTTGTGATAATTGAGGTAGGATTTTAATTAGGGTTGTCTTGAGATAATAAGGTGTTAGAGTCTAACGATAAGGTAGAATTTCTTTAAATAATTAAGTAATAGCTAAATAGCTTCTTATATTGGCGGACCGGGCTTATAACTATCAGATAACTTATATAGAGCTATTTATTAATAAAATAGGTTAATTAATTGATGATCTTAATTGTGTCTTAATCGTTAGTTGACCTAGGGCCCCTAGGCTTAGACGAAGATATTTATAATGCACGTGACCCGTGCACGTGACCAGTGCACGTCCTACGCCACCGAGAATACAGATTATCTGACAATATTTTTAGCTATAGAAGGTACTTTATAGTAGAGTTTTTAGAGCTAAAACTAGAGCTAGAACTAGCTACTAATTCGTCTCTATTTTTATTAACCTCTCCTATATAAGCCTTCTTAATTACGTAGTTTTCCTTAAATTTTAGAATTCTTAGTGCGTAGCTATTGTAAAGCTTTTTAAATCTAATTCTAGAAGGGGGAATAGAAGTCTTAATTTTTATAGCTTAGATAGGGGTAGGTAGTTATATATACTAGTAGTACTAATAATATAGTAGAGTTTACTATACCTGCTTATCTAGGCCTCTACCTCAGTTTTTTAGTGCTTTATCCCAACTATAAGTAGTTAGCTACCACCACCAATTGCATAGGGATTCTCACCAGTTCTTACGGATATCTTATAATAGGGTTGGCCTAAGTACCAGTCCGCCCCCCAGCAGTTTATATAAGAGTTTCCTTCTAGAGTTAGTATGCTTTTATACGGCTTAGGAGCCTTCTATAGCCTCTAGTTTTATACCTCTCTTTATTATTTCCGCCGGTATAGGCATAAGCTACTATTTACAGGGGTTGTAACTCCTATCTCACGCGCCTATTAGCGTAATCCTATAAGGGCATTATAGCTGCATCCTATAATATAGTTAGGTATACCTTCTATAGTTAAGGCCTAGTATACCTCTCCCGCCTAAGTAACTCCTGTTTACTCTATAAGTATATCTCATTAGTATACCGTCCTATAAACGGACGGTTCTGTCTATTAATATATTAACATATATATTTGTTCTCTTAAGCTATATAGTAGTCTCTTTAGCTAGGATATAATTTTACCTACTTACTAGGTGTACTAGGGGTTAGGGCCTAGTTAAGGGGTAAGGTCCCTAAAGCTAGCAGTGGCTACTATATACTACGCCCTATAGGAGGCTAGTAGTAGTATAGGGGCGCAATACCCTATATACTGCTAGTTCCTATTTTACGTTACCTATAAGAGTCTCCTAATAATAGGCCGACTATATCTTATAGGAGGGGGCTATAGATACTAGGTCCCGCGCCAGGCGGCCTACTCCCCCCTCTTCTACTAACTAAGCTTATATCCCCCTATATTATAAACTGGCCTATATCTCTAACTATTAAGTCCTTATACAACTGGCCTATATTTCCTTAGAGCCTCCCCTATATATATATGCGTAGGTTATATATACTACGCCTATTAAGACCCTCTTATAAGTTACCTAGTTGCTATAGGGCTGTCAAAGCTGGCCTATATTTCCGCTACCTAGAGCTTTACCCGTATTTCTACCTCGTAGAGCCGTCCGGTCGCTATCGCGTCGCTATTATATTGCTGTCACGTCGCCGTTACGTTACTATCGCGTCACTATCTCGTCTAGGTCGCGCGTACTATACCTATTAAGACCCTCTTTTAAATCTCCTAGATATACTAAATAGGCTCTTATAAAGGGGTCTTAATAAGTTCTCTAGGTAGGGCCTTAATAAGTTCTTCGTAGTGGCCTTAGGGCCTTAATAGGTTTTGTATAAGGTATCTATAACGCGTTAACCTTAACAAGTTTTTATAAAAAGGGTTTCCCTACGCCCTCGTCTTGTAATTTTAGAGCTAGTGTAAGCCTAAGGGTGTCCTATTATACAACTAGAACGCGTTTATATTAACTAGCTAATAATAAGGCCAGTTTCGGGCCTGGCTATAAGCCAGGTAGTTATATATTAGGTGGTTTTCGTATCCTAGTATCCCTTAATAGGCCTCCCTAGGTAGTAGAGCAGGAGCCTTAAGCGGAGGTAGTAAGGCTCCTGGTGTTATTAAAGGCGATGCTTTATATAATGGTACGCGTCGCGAGCTTAACACCACAGAACCGCGACGACAGCGTGCTGCACGCGCTGCGACGGCTCCCTACCACCGTCTCTGCACTTGGCCATTAAAAGAAAACGATTTCCTAATAATGTTTCCACCCGCGGCGACGTAAATACGTGCAGTAGGGCTTCGCGGGCTATATATATATATATAGGATAATTAGATTATAAAAGCAGATTAAATATATAAGGAAAAGACTAAGATATAGAAGCACTATAATAACTTTATAAAGCGCTAAGCTAATTACTATAGCTAAAAGTTATCTAAGAAGTTTATTATAACCTAGGACTAGCTTATAGAGGACTACTATAATTAAGAGCGCCTTACTAGCTACTTATATAATAAGTAGTGGCTATATTAGAGGGAGTTTATAAATTACTATACTAATATTTAAATACACTATAGAAATTAGTAAGTAAAAAGTTAAGCTATATAGTATAAAGGCGTAGATACTAATATACTCTTTTAGTATCTTATCGCGACTTAAAGGCGCCTACACTAAATTAAAGCGCTTTCTTATAGTATCTAATGAAGACTTATATAATATAGTTTAGAATATTAAGAACCTTATTAAAACAATATTAACTACTATATAATAACGATCGCAAGGTAGAGAGACCGCCTATTATATAACGTTTGCGAGCTAGAGTTTAAAAATATCCTTACTAAAGTAACACCCCTATACCTTCGTTATCTTAAGGACTAACTACGGCTTATAAAGTTAGCTAATTATTAGTTAAATTACAGCGGCTAATAGACCGCAGTATATGGCCTTTTATACTGCTATACTCTCTATAGGCAGCTATACTAAAGCGCTACCTTAGTTCTAAAAATACAGCTTACTAAAATTAATGTATACTAGTAGTTTAATCGCCCTCTATTAGAGCCTCCTACCAGCCTACCTATTAATCCTCTACTTTTAATCTAAGAGCCTCTTACTATTAAGCGTCGCCGTGGCCGCTTACCTAGCTCTATAAATACACGTCGCATTAATAACTTAACTTATCGCGAGCCCTTAATATTTAAGCGAAATACTAGATATACTAACCGCGGGTATAGATACAGACGTAGGTATAGGCGCGGGCGTGCTTATAGAGGTAGTGCGCAGACCTTAAGCAGGGGCTATAGTAGCTAAATTAGTTTAAATATTGCCTTATAGATTACTATATAATCTACTTAACTAACTTAAGAGTAAGTAGGTGGTATTATAGGTAATTAGAATAGTAGTAGAAGTTAAGATACTATAGATAACTTATAAGGCGTTTATGGTAGTATTCTATAGGCTTATAGAGGTTATAAGGCTTTGCCCTTTTAAGAAGACTTTGCTAAGGGGTCCTTTAATATATTTTAGCTTTAATTTAAACTCTATAAATTATACTCTAGTTAAAATTAAGACTTAATTCTAGTAGTAGTATTATAGAAGTTGCATTTTAAGAGTTTAACTTTCGCGATACAGATGTAAATAAGTTAACTATATATAATGTTTTTAACCTAAACAGGAAGGATCTAAGCTTATTTAGGTAGGGGGTATACGTGTAGTAATTAGAGGGTGTATACGCAGTAATTAAGGGGTATGTAAATAGGAGTGCCCTAAATATATAACATTAATTTTAAAAAATATATATAAATGAAAATTTTTTATATATAAATAGCTGTATTTAAAATTTTATTTAAATATCTTTAATAGGGGTAGAGTTATAAAAGGTTAAAGTTGGTAAATTTTAGTATATTTTGGAATGGCTAAAGTAGGTAACTGGCTCGTTTAGGTGGCTACTACGTTATATATTTTAAAAAAGGATATATATTAAAGGTAAATTAATAATATTATAATATAACCTTAGTAGGTAGATAGGTTCTATATAGCTTTTAATTTAATTATCTTTAGTAACTAAAACGGACCTTATATAGGCATATGCATTCGCTATAATAACTATATATAGCTAGTGGTAATTAAGCGAGATTGGATACGCATACCGAAATTGAAATTTTGGAACCCTCGCTAAGGGGGGAAATAGAAGCTGGTTGTATATAGGGGTGTAAATACACCGTATAAGTATAAACTTATATAATATATTATATATCGTAACCCTTAACATCCTCTCGGTTGTCGTCCTCGCGGTCGCCGAATCCGTATATATTTAGTTATTAGTACTTTTTTAGGTAGGCGACGGCCTTCTAACTATTTAAGTGTTATATCTTCTAGTAGTAAATATAGACGACCTTTAGGTAGGGTTTTCCACGGAGTTTATAGGTAGTAACCTCCTTCTAGTATAGGTCAGCTATAGAGCCTGTAATTTAGTAAACAATTTAATTAAAAACACTATACTAAGGCTTATAATAGAGACGAATATACCGCTTAAGGAAAGAGTGCGATAAACGGCGTTGTAAATAGGTGTTCTACTTATAGTAATTTACTATAGACGAGATCTAAACAAAAGACTTACCTTAGAAGCTTAGACTAAGAAATTAATTATATAGATATGGGAATATCCACACCGTCCGCTAAGCTAATTTAGAACGGCAATTATTTTCCTAGTCTAAGGGACTTTGGCGAGATTTATAGGAAACCTAAATACTATTTATATAAGAAGACCTTATTAACTTTGATAAAATTGATCTACCCTCCTATAATACCTATTAATATAAAAATTACACTAAATTATAGAGAAAAGCCTACTCTGTAAAGCTATAAGATCTTTAGCCCCTTATACACGCGCGACATTAAGAGGAATTTATTGCCGTAGAGGCCCTAATTCTACCTCTATACTGCCGAGCCGCGTAGTAAACACTAATGCTAAACGCTTACGCCTACGCTGCCAGCCCTTTCTATAGCTAGTAGATACTCTAGCGGATATTTTAGCGGATATTCTAGCGGATATTTTAGTGGATATTCTACCTCCTAGTTAGATAAAGACACTAAAGAAAGAGAAGGCTAATACTGTTAAGGACCTTCTATATTAATAGGGCTGGTCTTTTTATAGGCTGGTCTCTAAGTACTTAGAAAGTGAGAATGGGTATAAAGGTAATAGGAAGAAGAAGAAAGTAGGGGACCTACTTATTCCTTTACTAGAGGATAAGAAAATATAAGAAGAACTTATTAATAGGGCTGATATTTATATAATATTAATAACCTATACTATCTACTATATCCGGAAAAAGCTTTACTAACTATAATTATAACGCGGCCCCTTTAATATATGGACTTCAGATATAAAGTTTTAGAATATTAACCTTAAGAATGCGGCCAAGTTTATTTAGTAGTACAGTGCGCTACTATTTTAGCTTATTAAGGGAATATCTATACTAAATAGAGAAGAACGTAGTTAAGATCTATTTAGTGGATATATAGTTATAGTTACCTCTATATTCCTCTTAGGGTTCGCCTAGAACTCTATAAATAGTTTTACCCATCTACTTAGTCTATATCTTTAGGCGCTTAGTATAAAGCGCCGTGTACTATTTTTTCTATATAGCCTTAGTCTAATTAATAGTTATAAGACTCTTAACGCTAAAAAGCTTAGGCTGGCCAAATGTTTTAAGAAAAGTTTTATTAATTCTACTAGCCCTTTTAGCGCTAATAACTCTTAAGAAACTAATTAAGTCTCTGTTTATTTATAATAATGTCTATATTATCTATAATAACTTTAACTTTTACTAAAAGACTTAATATTAGGTTATTGGCGAGATTAGTAAATTTAATTCGTATATTATAGGAAAGATTTTACGTGGAGTATATATGCCTAAAGGGGGCCTTAAGCAGTTAATATTAAATAACACCTATTAACTTAAGCTAGATAAGGTTGTTAATATAGCTAGGAATAGATTTAATAACCTTTAGAAGCGGATATCTATAAGTTTTATTACGGACGCTATACAATACGCGTATCCTACTACGGTTAATGGTATATTTAACTTTAACGCGGATATTAAATATCCGCGTATACTAGTAGTTAATATTCTTCCTTATAGAAGGATAGAGTATATAACTTTAGGACCTATTCTAGACAGCGAAGCTTTTATTAACGGCAACTATTGCGTAATAGAAAATATCTTTTTAGACTAACTGCAGCATAATTATAAAACTACTTTTAATGACTAGCTATTCCTAGTATACGGAGATTAGAAGACTATAAAGCTTATTTAATTATATAAAAAGGAGCGGATTAAGGCGGAAGATGCGTATAATAGCTATAAGTAGGTGTTGCCTATTTTAGGGCTATGGTATATACGATTAAACTTCCTGTATATAGTTATGCGTACACTCTATAGGGGTAAGGAAGCCGCGTAGCAGTTTTTAACGCTCTATGCCTATATAAACTACCTAAGACTGTGTAATATTTCTAGGAAAAAGGCCCTATTTTATTATATAGAAGAGCTGATCCTCTAAAGCTTTAATGTTTATATTGTTGCGTTATTCCTACTCTATATCTATAATAAGTATAATATTAAGGTAGATAGTATGGCTAAGCAATATATATAAAACCTATCTCCGTATCAATTTCTAGATTATATTAAGGATAGTATATAAAACAATAATAATAAAGTTTACGGTGCGGTATTATAAGGTAGAAGGTTAGTAGCGGAAGAAGATATATAGAGGTTAATTAAAGGCGAATATCTACGCTGTCAATTTTATTAAATTAGCTTACTAATAAATAATCGCTGCTATAGTGACTTATTTTAGCTTATATGGATATTATTGCCTTAGCTTATGCGGATATTATAATATTAATTAATATAAGCTTTATAGTGTATGGGTATTAAACAAGAAACTTGTTTGTAAATCTATAGAAATTAAGTAATATAAATACATAAAAGTAAACCCCTAACTCCGAAGCCTATAAGTCATTTCAACCATATCCGAAACATATAAGGGTAGTGCTAACGCATGTGAAATAGGGTAATATGCAAGGTCCCGTAGTCGGTTACAATTAAGTATATCTATTAAATATAAGGCAGAGACTTAATTCCTACATACGTAGTAGTAAAGAGGTAAGAGTTACTATTTTATTACTCTAAACCCGTAATAATAGCTAACCCATAGTAATAGCTAACCTATATTTACTTAAGTTCTATATCTAGTAACCCAGCGTTGCGTATAAGTGTAGTAATACTACGTCTTATAAATGTAAGCTTATCCTTTATCTTACTTAGAGAACCTTTAAGCCTATTTAACTAGTAATTTATAGCCTAAAAATCTTTTACTACCTTAGCCACCTATTTATAAACTATATTAATATATATCCCTTACATTAATAGTATACTTAGAGATATAACCTATGCAGACGATTAAAGAATATTAACTTTCTACGTCAAGTGGAGAATAGATAACTTTATCAATTAATTATACTACTATAATGATTTATAACTACATTTCTGCTAATATAGATTTTATACAGCCTACTTAATATCCTATTTCTAAAAGGGTCGTAAAAAGGGCTATAAAAAAGCTACCGCTAGCCCTAGGACAAAGCCTTGGTTATCTAGCAGAATAGTTAACCGCCTGGGTATATAGCTTCCTAATTAGTGCGTATAGAGCACAGCTTTAAGGACGCGTTTATTAATACAAGGGATAGAAATAGTAATTACTAAATACACCCTAATATTTTCCGTGCTAGTAGAAGTAGTAGTAGTACTAGAAGTAGTATTAGGCGTGCTAGGAATTAGTAAAAGAGTAAAAGAAGTAGAGATAGAGCGGGTGCCTTTACGGCTGCGTATATTACTATAGGTGGGAGTCTTAGGGGGAGGGGAGGTCTTTAGAGGGGGGATAGTGCGGGTATAAAGCTATGCGGATATTATACCTTCTGTTATAGGACTTACACGTTCTTACGTCCCTACGCGTTTTAATATTCTTAACCCGTGCTTACGTTTATCCCAAAACACAGACTTATAGAGGATAGATTATCCTATCCGGTTAGGCGGATAATAATCCTATTTAAGGATAGCCCGAATATTAGATAATATCTAAATAAGATCTAAATATCCGCAAAATTTTAACTATAAAACTAAACCTTTACCCCCTATTGTACGACGCTATAAATATGGCTAGTACTAGTAAAATTTACCCTAAAAACTTTGACGATAATAATTCCTTTAAAGTTAATATACTTTCTACTCTTTTAAGCGGTATTAAGATTAAAGCTAATACTGGTTTAATCCTAACTACTTATATAACACAGGTCTTAAGACAAGTCTCCTTAATTTATAAATATACTTATATGGTAATAAAGGAAGAAAAGGCTTATATAAAGAAACGCTACTTTTATAAATACTGTCCTCCTTAAGACCTAAGGGAGCATTATTTCTTAACCGTTAGATTATAAGGCTATTTTAAAAAATATATTATTAAATAGAATTTAGTAGAGAACTAGGAGCGTATGACAGTAAAAAATTGGGGGGAGAGATCTCTTTTAGAACTATATTAAAAGCTTTTAGCAAAAGGAGAAGTTTAAAGTCTTAAGGGTGAGGTTCTAAAGCGTATAGTATATTAAAATACTATAAAGTAAGTGCTTCTAGATCTAATTATTATATAACGGCTTCCCTTCTTATATATAAAATGGCTAGAGTTTTATACTTTTATAAAAGCATTAAATCGAGAAGCACCCTTAATTATCCCTATATACTACTTAACGATTACAGCCTAGATTCTTAAATACTTTACTAAGAGTTAAGATATTGTACGAAAAGTACTTTAATTTGCAAAAATTAATATTTACCTTACTATGGATATCTAGACCTCTCTAAGTTATTCCCTTTTTCTTGGAATCTATGCTAGCTTTATTAATATCCAGGATAAATACTAAAACCCCTTAATTGCCCTTTATATAGTATTTAGTTAGAGTAATATAGATTAATAGGAGGCGCTTCGCCTGGTTCTTATTAAGTATAGTATTAAAACAAAGATTGGAGCTCTTATTAGTGATAATACTGGATTAAACAATGTTCTCTATTATATAATTAGCTAATAGCTTAGCCTTAAGTATAAAATTAACTAGATTATAACGTATTAAAGAATTCGCTGTTAGGGGCTATTATGGAGTAAGTATAAGCGGTAATAATATATAGCAAGGTAGATATTATTAAGTTATATATATAAACTATATAAGGAGGTCAAGACGTTGCGTAAGGAAAGGGAACAAGGAAACGGGAAGAAAGGGTATATATTATTAGCTTGGTTGCTTAGTTAATATATATATAGGGCAGAATAGGCTTTAAGTCGTAGTCCTAGTAGAACTTGGTAGAATTCGGCAGAAGTTACGGACGTTATAGATATCGCAGATATTGTGGTAGAAATAGGTAGGCAGAATACGGCAGAATATGGTAGAGAATGGCAAGTTGCCGTAGATTGCCGTGGATTACGGCAATCTCGTAGTTAGTCTCTAGTTGCTAAGTTGGTGGCGATAGGTAGACGTGTATAAGGTATTACGGGGGTGTCCCGTAACAGGGGCATATTATTAATCTTATTATTTAAGCCTTTCTATTTAGTTTAAAAAAGGATAAAAAGCTTATAAACTTATATAATAAAGAGGATAAGGAATAAGATAAAGAAGAAGAGGAGAAAGAAGAAGAAGTTGTATAATAAGTACTACTGCTAGTTAGAAAAAAGAAAAAAAGGATAAAGAATTAGAGCTACTATTAGACCAAAAGCGTAAAAAAGGTAAAAATATTTAAAATATTATAGGGCTGATAGGAAAGCTTTATAACTATATTATTTATATTCGCAGCTTAGCTAACTATATAATATAGTTTATTAAATATGCTAGTAAAATAGTTCCTTTTAATAACTATATAAGATGGAATAACTAGTTTCTTATATTATATATAGCTTTAGAGGATAAGGTAAAGGCTAAGCTTTAACTCTACGTAGTGTTACGGTACTGGCAGAAAATGGCAGAACTTGGTTAGCAGAACTTAGTAGAACTTAGTTAGTAGAACTTAGCAGAACTTTACACTGGTAAGTTGCTATAGGTTACCGCATATTGCGGTTACGTAACGCGAAGATCTTATAAAACATTAAGTGGCGCTACTTTTCTTCTCCTTTTCTTTCCCTAGCTTTGGATTTTTGTTTATAAACAATCTAATTATATAGGCTTGCGCGTCCCTTTTACCGTGCTTATGCCTTAATTAACTAAGTCGCTAATATTATCTAAAGCTCTTTCTACTCTCTCTTCTTAAGAAGGAACTTAAATATATCTATAAGACTATAAATAGGACAAGAACATAGAATAAGACCCTAAGGATATTTCTAAAACTATAAGTATAGGACCTAAAAGGAAAAGAATAGAACCCTAAGGAAAGGACCTATAAGATATACACAGACTAGAACCCCTAAAGAAATTACCCAGAATTACCTAATACCCCTACCACTATGCTATAAAATATAGTAGTAGGTAAAGCAGCTGTAGGACCCTTAAATACCTTAGATAAAGAAATAATTAATGTTTTAAACCCCTAGGCAGAGCTTGCGGCAGCTAATACTAAAATTAAACGACCGTGAGAGCTGCTTAAAGCCAGAGATACCCCTATATTAAATAATGAGTTATTATTAGATAACTAAAGACTTACTACAGTCCTTTAGGCCCTATTTTAGCGTCGTAGTGGATTTACTAAGGCCTATATAGTACTAAAGCGGTTAGCAAAGGTTGTGGATCCCTTACTACTTACAGATAAAATAGACCTAATATTTAATAATTGGAAGCTTTAATTACGGAATAAGCTCGAAGTTAATGCTTACTACTTTCCTACCCCCTAAGCTAAAATAGCCTACGTCTTTAGCCGTACTGGCGGAGACGCTTAGATGTATTTACGCCTGTAATATACTAAAGATTTAGTAAACCCCTTTATCTCTAAAGAAGAAATAATTAAACACTTATCTTCTATTTATAAAGACCCTTTTAAAGTATAAAACGCCCGCCTTAGCTATAAAAGCCTAAATATAAAAATAATAGAGACCTTTTTAGCCTTTTAAACCCGCTTTTTATACCTAGCTAAACAGGCCTAGATCCCCTAGAAAGACTTACTACTAGACCTCTTTAATAAGCTTACCCTAAACCTATAGCTGGCTATATTACTAGCTTATCCCTTAACACGGCAATTTAGGTCCTTAGGTTATCGATAAGAATTAACTAATTAGAAAAGCTGGGTTAATATAAATATCTAATTAAATCCAGTTATTAATATAAGCGAACTTAGTAAAGGGCCCTACCGTGTTAAGGGATACTATAGTATAGACGTTAAAGGAACTTATAGACTATTACCTAGCTATTAACTAAGGCCTCTATTAAATTAAGGTACACGCTAATTAGTTAAAAACTAGAAATCTTATATACTAGGCCGTAAGTACTACAAGTACGGCCTATAGTGCCTTAGTATAATTAGTAACCCCTATAGTTAACCCGGCAGCTAGCTATATAGCTACCCCTACTACGGGCCTAGTATACACTCGGCTTATATATAGCGACCCCTATATATAGGCCCTTAGCGATTAAGGAGCTTACTTCTTATATAGTTAAATAGGCTACCCTATAAGGAACTACCTAATAAAGGTAAAGATAAATAAGGTCCTATTAATTTAGGAGGATAGTATAGAACCAGAAAAAGAGGAACTTTAGAGAAAGACTCCTCTTTAGGGTTAAAAGGGATTAATATGTCATATATTAATTTAGGTTGGCTAGTTAGTAAAAGAAGCTACACTATCCCTTATACTTTATTTTATAATAGATATTAAGTTTTAACCTCTGCTTTAGCTAACTTAGGAGTAAATACCTTTACCTTAATTAATATAAAGTGCGCTGTAAAACTGGCTAACTTTTTAAATATACCCCTTAAAGAACTGCCTATTCACGGCTATAACGGATAGATAGGGCCACCTATTATAACTATCTTATAGATTTACCTTTATATTAACGGACAAAGGCAGTATAATATCCCCTTTTTTATTATAGACCTTAGAAGCCATAATATAATCTTAGGGAGAAAATAGCTAGCCTATTTAGGCTTATAGCTTAATATACGGAATAGGCAGCTTATCTGGCCTAAAACTATACCCCTAACGCCTTCCTTTATAAAAGAGATTAGTATTATAATAGAAAACCTTATACGGCCGTAGATAGACACTGTTTACTAGGCTAATATAACGCGTAAGGACTAGGCTTTTAAAAAGGATATACAGCTTAATTTACAACAGATCCGTATATTATACCGCCCCTAAACTGCCTATATTATACTACCCGCACTAAAGACTTAGGAAGTCGGTAGTAGCCTAGCTAAGTCCCTAATAGAAAACCTAGGCCCTACGCAACTACAAAAGAAGGCTAGGGATATTAGACAATATACCAAATTAATAAACTAGAAGAATAACTTATAGAAAATAGAATATAAGCTAAGGAAGACTATAAACCCTATACCGCAAAATACGGCCTAATAAATATCTGTAAAGAAACCTACGGACCTTCTACTAGTTAATATCTGCTATATTAGCGCTATAGAATTTTACTAAAACCTAGTTTAGCCTAATACTGTTGCCTTTATA
>Ga0307515_10004964_pt1 | contig 27143 bp, 27 predicted proteins | sample 17_EM_MG_FD_194513 | JGI IMG/M metagenome (GOLD analysis project Ga0307515, IMG submission 194513) | Populus trichocarpa ectomycorrhiza microbial communities from riparian zone in the Pacific Northwest, United States - 17_EM | ecosystem: Host-associated > Plants > Roots > Unclassified | place... | reverse complement strand
TTCATTGGTCGGCACCCCCCCCCCCCCCCCCCCCCAAGCTGCTCAGTATTGACTGAGCTGATGGATAGAAAGTAGAAAGTAGAACAAAAAGCTAATATAGCCAATTTGGTGTTAAGTTAAAGGAATCCTCCATATAGTTACCTTGCCCAAAAAATGTCAAATTGAATCAAATTAGACCCCTGGTACCGACGAGGTTCGGTTGTCGAACGAACGCCTCGTGCTTTTGACGCGGCAGAGCCTTCGTCAAGCCGTCTACATTCATGCTAAAGGCAGGCGTCCAATTGACCTTGATCCTTCCTTCTTGAGCTTCTTGGCGAAGCTAGTGTTGATGTATATCAACGTGTCGAAGCTTGGTATAAAGCTGCGGCCCGTTCTTTATTAGAAGTCGAATCGTCTGCAGACCGTCGTGGTAGATCGTCTGATCCTCCATCATTAATAATTAAATATCCTCGAAGAAGCGCTTCCACAGCAAATCGCCTTATCAAGTGGGTTTAAGAAGCCGGAACGAGATATGGGGATGCAACACGACGATGCATTTACTGCGATTTTGACCAGCGTGAGGAGACGTTCGAGAGTGATGATTTTGGGCAGGCTGTACATGAACGAGTTGTTTCTCCTCTGGGAGAGGATTTACGGGATTTCTGCGGCAGCAAAATGCCAACCCCCCTTCAGTTACCGGGCTTGTAGCCTTAAAAACTTGAGGTTGAATAATGGCAGTTATTCACAGTACCAGAGGTAATGAAAATGATAACGAGAAGCAGATCCTGTGAAGCAACTACCTTGGCGGTTGCATCATGGTTAGCATGAATAATGTTCAGGCATCTTCTCCGCTTCATCCTAGCGTGCATGCTATAAGTGCCTGTGGAACTTTCGAGAGTAGTTGGAGTTTTTGAGTACACTTTCGTAGGTTGTGACATCCCCTATCTGATCATCTCGATGCACAATGACTCAGTAGTTAAGAGCGGAGGTTTGTGCTAGTGTCTTGGTACAATTTTATTCCCAGTGCATCTATCTACCGATTGGCGCATCTCCCCGTCGATGCTCCAATGCGAGGCAACTAGAGAAGGGTTGTAAAACGACAAGAGCATCTTTGAAAGATGGTGAGTGTCACTCGAGACGTATGGATTAGCCTTGTCCCCTGCAATAATTGTGCGGTGGAAGGATGTTGACAAGCTTGGCGCTCGTGCAATCATGGGACTGAAAAGTGGTGCCGATTCCCACTCGTGTAGCGCACATGGGAAGTGGAGACCTCATCCTACTGGCGGAGACACGGTTAACATCCAAACCTCGTCTCATTGCATTGATTTTAGAGTCATCAATGCAGGGGCTAGCCTGTCTGTTGACTTGTCTGTTGGCTGGTTTTTCATGGTTGTTGGTGTTTCTTTTCGTTTGGTGGGTTTGAAACTGCCCGGGATATGCAGCGTTACGGCATGACATCCTGGCAAATTCTGTCGGCCGGAATTTGAGGCTATATATTGTCCTAATTGGCGCTGCCAATTGGACCGGTCTTTTTGGTGCCAGTTAGCGGTCAACAAGTTCAGATGTTTGTTACTCCACGGAACTCGTATTTTCTGCAAGGCCGGAGACTTGGCTTCGCTTTGGTTTCACGAGCTAAAAATCGACATTGCAACCCGAGAGGGATAGAATAAGGGAGAATTAAGCCGTCAAGATGTTGATGTCATTGCCCAGCAACGGCAAGCCGCCAGCAATTGAGACTTATACACAGAGTGACAGATAGATCCTTAAAACGTTGATTCGTATCCTATTCTTATCGATAAGCTCAAGCCGTTGAATCGTTGGGATCTTGGGGCTGTAATAAGAAATATAAAGCTTTAACAAATATACATATTTTAATATCTATACCCAATCCTTGGTAGAGGTTCATTTGAGATAGGCGTTCCAGGAAGGCACGGCTAGAAGATATAGTGGTTAATTAATTGATAATCGAATTAATCAATATTATCTGCGAAGATTCTGCGCAGCTCTGATTCTGGTTTCGCACGGACCACCTGCAGCAGGACGCATGGGAGAAGTACATGCTCTTCCTCGGCCTTGTCCTGCGTTCAATGCGTTATAGTTAGAGCGCGTGACGCGTTCGATAATTTATGTTTCGATGACATGCAGGATTAAAGCATTGGCATGCTATTTATACACCTCCTTACCAGATGGAGGTCTAACTAGGGGAAAATCGTTCCTTATCGGGTATGGCATTTCCGTTGGCGAGAATCTCAGGCATCGCGCCACTCAACTTGGCCTACGTTCGATCGTGCACATCATGAGGATGCCGCATAGCGATCCCGTCATTGTTTAGGACTCCTTGCCGCCATCGTGGGTTGACAACTGCAGACTTCGCTTCGGTGAAAGTGTTTACGAACTGCTTCACAGTATCACAGCTTTGTGCATGACTAGCTTCACCACACCCCCCACCCCCCAATTTTTCCAGATTTGGTACACATTCGTTTCGCTTGATTGGCACCAACTGTACATAGCAATCGGAGCGAACGCCTTTGCCTGTTCGCGTTCGGCCTTCCCCTACAGTATCGTAATGTTTCCACCCATGCAATATTGCCGATATTCGTTCTGGTTTTAATTTAATTTTCCTGGGCAACTAAGGGGCCGTTCAGTTGCAAATTAATCTGGAGGCCCCAGAATATAGCCGCTCTGAAGCTTAAAGGGTGCGTTCGGTTGCAGCTCCAGATTGAATATGGAGGCTTCAGAACCGGGTTGACCCGGAGCTCCTCCAGATCGGCAACCGCGTCAAATTCGCACGCTTTACCATATATAGTAGTTGAACCGAAGCCCTTGGCGTCAGATCAATCTGGAGTTTTTTTTTCAGATCAGTCGTCCAGTCGAATCTGGAGCCCTGCTCGTGTACAGGGTTGTGTCCCCCTTTTAGCGAGCGCTGTGAGATTTCAAATTCGGTACTCGCATCCAATCTCGCTCAATTGCCACCAGCTGTACATAGTAATTGTAGCGAACGGCTGTGGCTGCACGCAAGGACCTTTTTGGTTGCCCTGGAGAATTATTCTTGTTGGCTAGGAGAATTAAATCAAAACAATTTAGAACTTGCCTGACGTACGCTTCCTCTTTCTCCCTTTTTTGCCTACGCCTCCGCCAAAACGCAAATTCAACGCAGTCTCTGCAACTGCTGCTGAAATTTAGCAATATTGTATGGGTGGGAACCTTACGATATTGATAAAGATCACGACACTGCGGAAGAAGGCCGATCGCTAGAAGTAAAGTTGTTGCAGCCAAGCATACGGCTTCGCTACAATTACTATGTACAGCTGGTGGCAATTGAGCGAGATTGGATGCGAGTACCGAATTTGAAATCTCACAGCGCTCGCTAAAGGGGGGGTGAAGCTGGCCGTACACCCTGTACCCGTCCGATTGCCTGCCATGCCCTTACGACGTCGCTAATTTTGAGCCTCATCTGAGGCCTTCTAGAATGATTAACCGAACATTCGGCTTTATTTCAGATTGAGTACGACTATCAGATTAAGCGCCACTAATTATAATTGACACCGGTGAAAGCACGGATTAACGTTAGATTGAAAAATCTCCAGATTGCAACCGAACACGCCCTCAAAAATTAGATCAATCTGGAGCTCTCGCATCCGCGCCCGATTGACGACTTTTGGTGATATGACGACTCTACCCAACCCGATCGCGATGCTGCTATTGCAACTGCATGTCCTCTATGATGTCATAATCTTAACTTTTGTGCGTAGAAAACGTCGATTGAGCGGAGGGCGCCGATCGAGGAGACTCCATTACTACACCATACACCTCTGATACCACTTGATCGCTCGGATCGCTAGGATAGCTCGGATCGCTGGATTACTCACCAAAATTAATCACTCATTGTGCGACGTCAAATTCTGAGAGCCTCATCTGGAGCCTCACCGAACGATCAACTTAGTCACAGATTCAACTGAGCGATGGTAGTACATGCAACTAATTACAAACTAGTCAACACTAAAAGAAGAATATTCTCTTGCATAGAGCAACAGCTGTTCGCTACGATTACTATGTATAGTTGGTGGCGATCGAGCTGGCGAATTTGAATCTCGCCAGAGCGGGGGTGAAGCTGGTCATGCACGAAGTTATACCTCATTTTCAATCTCTAGGCGCTCAATCCGTCTTTGTTGCATGAACGAGGCTAATTCTAGCTACTAACTAGTCGAGTTTTGCTTCCATGCCGCCGCCGTTTCGTCGATGCGATTGAGCGGAACTTCCACGCTCAATCGTATCTTGCCACTGGCACGTATTTCATCTTTTCTCTTCAAAAGACGTTCCGAGTATCTGTTTTAAGAATTTCAAAGCAGGGTTGGATCTCCTTTCCGTGGTCGCTATTCCTATTCTGGCCACGGGATGTCACTCAGGTCCATACTTCCGAAGCGCATGGATTGGTGCTGTTGATAGGACAAGGCTAGGCTGTCTGGAATGCCTGGCCCAACCGCGAAGTCCGTCTATCTAAGCGCTTCGTTAATCGAGGCTGCACTTTTTAAGCTTGAATCCCCTCACGTCTGCGTTCATTCGTCTTCAATTCTCTTTCATGCCCTTGTAGGCTTGTCATTCGCTTTTTACGAATACATAATCGTCTTGCTGCGGGAGATTAGCTTCTTCGCGCTTCAAAGTCACTCGCTATACGCTACATAAAAATTTCAGAAATAATCGTCTCTATCTTAAGTAATATAATTAGGAGCCAGTCAACCGATGCATTTCCCAACCGTTTTCACCGCTGTGGCGGTCGTTTTCCCTTCCATTGTCGCCGCCCATGGCGAGCCAGGACCAAAGATATTCGGACGCCGAACTGTTGCGGAATTGAAGGCAAGGAGCGTATTCGGGAATAACTATGCTAGAGCTATTGGCCCCGAGCTCGACCATGCACATCCGCCAGTTGTTAAGCGTGAAGAGAAGGAAAAGCGTCAGAATACGAATGGGCAGTGTGGTACTGGTTTTGGGTCTTGCGCTGCAGGAGTCTGCTGCTCTCAAGGGGTATGATGCACGAAGAATCATATATCTATCCGACATAGTGCTGATATTCTTGTAGGGCTGGTGTGGTACTACAGTAGATTACTGTTATTCTCCCGGCTGCCAATATCAATATGGCCCTGGTTGTCCTGAGAATCAAACACCGGCTGGCACAAACACCTCAACTGTCGCGCGTCCTGCCCTTGGATCGGTGGCCTACGGAGGAGCTGGTATTTATGATTGTGTTGTATGTAAATAAGCCTGTGTCATAAAAAGTAGGACTAACAAAGCGCGCAAAAGGCCCCAGGTACAGTAGCCTTAACATTTGACGATGGCCCTTATATCTACACCTCCCAGGTCCTAGATGTCTTAGCCAGCCACGGTGCAAGGGCGACCTTTTTCATTACCGGAAACAACTTAGGGAAAGGCGAGATTGATGTTGCCGCCAACGGGTACATTCCTATTGTCCAACGGATGCACACCGACGGCCATCAGATTGCCAGCCACACATGGACCCATCTGGACCTGAGCGCTATCTCTTCCGTGGACCGCAAGAACCAGATGTGGAAGAACGAGATGGCTCTGCGCAACATCCTTGGCTTCTTCCCAACCTACATGCGCCCGCCTTACTCGAGCTGCACGGCAGAGTCGGGCTGCGAGTCGGACCTGGAGAGCTTGGGCTACCACATTGCCTATTTCGATGTTGACACTGACGACTATGGGCAAGACTCAACGACACTGATCCAGAATTCGAAGGACTGGTTCACAGGCAACATCACTGCTGGAGGCGCCACGGCCGCTAGCTCAGACTGGCTGGTCATCGGCCATGACATCCACTACCAGACAGCCTATAACCTGACCGACTACATGCTGTCAACGCTGACCACACTTGGCTACAAGGCCGTCACGTTAGGGGAGTGCCTTGGCGATCCATCCACGAACTGGTACCGCACAGCCAGCGGTGCGAGTACAAGCGCGGCGTCGTCCAGGGTGAGCAAAACTTCCAGTAGTGTAAAGTCATCTTCCACCAGTACGGTCAAGCCGTCGGCCACCAGCACAGCCAAAACGACTTTCACTAGTTTCAAGCCTTCGTCTACTCTCAAAACGTCAACTTTTTCCGTCAAATCGTCGTCCATTTCTTCAGTCAAAGCGTCGTCTACTTCCTTCGTCAAAGTCTCGTCATCTTCTAATACCTCACTCAAGCCCTCCTCCGCCTCTTCCGCGGCCTCCTCGACCACTCCCGCGACTGCCGTCTCCACTGATGCTACATGTGGTGGCACGAGCGGCTTCACGTGCCTGAACTCCGGCTTCGGGAACTGTTGCTCTGTTAATGGATGGTGGTAAGTGCTTCCTTCCCCCCTCCCCTATTTTACTATTTTATTTTCCGTTGGGAAGAATTGGCTAATGCGGTTGGTTGCAGTGGTTCGACAACGGCGTATTGCGCCACTAGCAGCGGGTGCCAGGCTGCGTTTGGGACGTGCAGTTAGAGGTCGGGTGGGGGCTGGACTGGTTTCTTTGTGGGGTGGAAGCGAAGGGGGTAGAGGGTATTGGTTTGGGTTTTGGACGGCTGGATATCTGACGTGTTGAAGATGGGTTTGGTAATGCTTGCATGGGCGGCTGGGTATTGGTAAATTCCAATGCGGACGTGCATGTAAAGAAGTGTGGTGCGCCGTAAGGGAATGCAAAAAGTTCTCAGAATTTGTTGAGTTCGGTTGTGAGAGATTACTGCTCTTGCGCTGAAGAGTGCTGGTGGATACGGGACTGCATATATGTTGTGCTGACTGTGGAGGTGCTCGAAGTTGGCGGATATGCGTTGGAGGCTTTGGTGTTCGGAGCTGTTCCTTAATGTACGGTTTGTTAATTACCTGTCACAAGAGAAAAGCATAAGGTATAAATTATTCAAAACATAGATAAAGGATACAGCCCAAAAATCTAAAGAGCTATGCTCGCTATGCTTGATGATACATAAAGTGCAAAAGCACCGAGCGGAAAGTTAAAGATTCTTCGAAGACTACTTCAACATGCTCATAAGCCCCAACCCAGCACCACTCCACACCACCAGACCCATTCTCTGCCATTACTTCCACAGCTTGGATAAACTCATTTGCTTGTCGTCATGCTTGTTTAGTACCTTTGCGGTCGCAAGATCGAAGTCCTCCTGTGTGACGTGCACCCTCCTCTCCCTCAATGCGTACATGCCTGCTTCCGTGCATACACCCTTGAGCTCTGCACCGGAACAGCCGTTCATCTTCTCCGCGATTTTTGTGAGATTGATGCCACGCGTCAGATTCATGCTGCGCGAATGGATCCTCAAAATATCGGCGCGGGCCTCAACAGTTGGTGGCGGGAACTCAATCTTCCTATCAATACGGCCCGGTCGGAGCAATGCAGGATCCAGAATGTCGAGTCGGTTGGTGGCCATGATGATCTTGATGTTCTTGGTTGGCTCGAAGCCGTCAAGCTGGTTGAGCAGTTCTAACATGGTCCGCTGCACCTCAGAGTCACCACCCGAGCTTCCTTCTACTCGACTCGATCCGATGCTGTCGATTTCATCCATGAAGATGATACTCGGCGCATGCTCTCGGGCCATCACGAACAGCTCTCGCACCATTCGGCTGCCTTCACCGATGTATTTCTGTACCAGTTCGCTTCCGCTGACTCGGATGAATTTGCAGTCTGCGTGGTGAGCCACTGCTCGAGCTAGTAGCGTCTTCCCCGTTCCAGGAGGGCCATAGAGTAGGACACCCTTCGGTTGTGCGATACCGAGCGACTCGAACAGCTCTGGATGTTGGAGACCGAGCTCGATGACTTCCTTGATTTCTTTGATCTGCTGGTCTAGGCCGCCAATCATGTCGTATGTGCTGTCGGGTACTTTCTCAACCATCATGAGGGACACGAGCGGGTCGACTGACGATGGTAGCATCTTCTCGAGCTTGTAGGAATCACTCAGAAGTGTGACTCGCTTGCCGACGGTGAGTTTGCTAATGTCCACATTTTCCGATATGTCGACGACTGCGAATCAGGTGTCAGAGGCATGTTCGGACTTATGAGTGTGTATCTCAAGCCTACCATATTTCCCTTCAGGATGTACTTTTACCAGCACCTTTTTGGTACCCATAACCTTCACCACTTCTCCAACGTATGACCCAGGCTGTTGTAGTAGGCCGAGTTCTTCTCGTAGCAGCCGCACTCGCGAGTTGTAGTCGTTTCGTTGGGCTTCTAATCTTCGAAGTACAGCTTGACCTTGAATGATTTCGAGCTTCATGCTCTCGATCTTGTTATGGAAGAAAGTGTCGAGCGCCATAGTGGTGGCGGGAGAAGGGATGACGGGAGGGTGACGAGGGTTTGTTCAGAGCTGAAGATATAGCCGCTTGAGCTAAGATGAAGAGAAGATTCCAGTGATAGAGACGGCGATGGTAGGGAGTGATAAACGCGATGTTCGGGACAGCTTCAGGCGGTTATGGTGATGAATCTTTGGTATTGAGCTCGCACGATTTCGGTTAACGGATCGCCAAGCTCCAAATCGAACCGGGGTGATTTTGTTTTTCCGGCTATCGCCAAGTCAGGTTTCGCGGTCACTGGTCAGGTTCCACGTGGGCAGGTTCGTCTCTCAGAAGCTCCAGGACTGCCCTATTGTCATCACCTGCGATCCTGGTGTTGAAAATAGCCCCACCCCCCTCGATAGAGACGATCTGCTATCTTGCCTGGTATGCACCGCTTTGCTCACCTCCTCCCTCACTGCTGCCGCCCAAACCTTGGCTCAGGTCCAAGTCAACAATAAACATCCTAATAAGCAGCTGGCTACGTAGCCAGGCCACATCAAGGACCAACCCGGCTACCCTTTGTCGTCATGCTCGAGGACGAACGACCTACAACTGCGGGGGGTAAAGGGCTGTCCCCGCATGATTCAAGAAGAAGCTCCGCGGCGTCTGGCGTCAATACGGGTCCAAGCACTCAGTACGCAAGCATCATCTCAGCAGCAGACACAATCCGGAGAAGATCGCAAACTGTACAACCGCTTACTGGGGGTTATGGTCAGAGGCACTACACTTATCGCTACATATATTGTCTACTAACACGCTCGAATTAGGCTCGATAGCCTCCTCGACGCATAGCCGTCACGGCGTTGCCTCCCCGGAACGACAAGCCCCCAAGCCTCCCAAGAAACCTGCTGTGGGAAGAAGAACTACATCTTCACATGTTCCTCACAAAGGTCAGGAATTCTCTGTCGACGACGCCCAGGATGAGGTGGATGAGGATCTGGCGCCACCAGCACCAAGACCTACGAAAGCTCCCCAATTGAGAAGGCAGCCGTCGACTTTGCGGCGGAAGCAGGCCGCTCAAGCTCCAGCGCTTGCCACGGTCGAGTCACAAGAAAGCGAAGATGCTACAGAGGAAGAGGGTGCCGGCGCGCCGACGGATCCAGACGCCAATCCTAGTTCATCTGGAGAGGAAGGCACGCTACAAGCTGATGAGGAAGAGGAGGTCGGTGATGAGGAGGGCATCGATGATGACGGAGATCTCAGTGACGCCGAGAGCTTCACGCTGAAGGATCGTCAAGAAGCAATCAATGTGACCCACCCATTTGGCATCAGGATCTGGAAACCGGCGCTTTACAAGAAAGACAGGTCCGTACAGAGGAATGCTGAAGGAGACATACACTCTACGCCCGGTTTATACGTCAGCAATTGGCTGCTGCTATTCAACTTCGCCTGGTCCGTTATCTTCGGTTGGTGGCTAGCTCTTATCACGGGTCTAGGGGGTCTGATATGCTTTTTATTTGGTTTCTTTGACAGCTGCATGGAATACTCGACGGTTTTGTTCCATCTAGCCGGCTATCTCTTCTACCCTTTCGGTAAATACGTCAAACTTATGCAAGATGAAGCGTATGCAGAGGAGGACGAAGGCGAAGGCAGGAGCATCAGCGAGTATGAACAATGGCAAAGCGGAGATATTGAAGAGGGAAGACTCTTCTTTGGTCCGACCACTTCTCTTATTGGCCGACGAAGGAACAGTATGGATTCCACAGATGAAACCCAAAGCCTGCTTGGGAGAACTGGACGGGGTAATTTGCCGCAGAGCGAGACTGCAAGGACTAAAAGACGACTCTTTGGGCGAGGAAAATGGAATGTTGGTAGAGTTATCTTCTTCGTGTTCTTCTACGGTCTTTTAACACCTTCACTCTTCATCGTCTCCACCATCTGCTGGCTTTTTGTGTTCACCATTCCCATGGGCAAGGTTACGCTTCTACTATTTGATCACCTTCGAAGGCATCCCCTCGCACTCTCCTTCCATTCGGACAGCACAGATTCGCGCCGGCCTGGAGACCCGTCTTCGTCAATTCTATTATGTACCTACCGTGCTGTCGGCACTAGGTACTGGAAATATACCATTGATGGAACCAACATCTTCCTCATCAACCTCTTGGGCTTAGTTGCGTTCGTTATATTCGATTACTGGGTTCTCGATGTTAGACTAGGCCTTAAGATTGGGCTGACCAACCAGTTCTTTGTGTTCTCGCTGGCGTTGTTATCGATTATTCCGCTTGCGTATTTCATTGGTCAAGCCGTGGCATCAATCTCTGCTCAGTCATCTATGGGAGTAGGTGCCACTATCAACGCTTTCTTCTCCACAGTTGTTGAGGTCTTTTTGTATTGCGTAGCCTTGAACCAGGGCAAAGCGGCATTGGTTGAGGGGAGTGTCATTGGAAGTATCTTTGCTGGTATCCTCTTCCTTCCAGGTTTATCCATGTGCTTTGGTGCCCTCAAACGAAAGACCCAGCGCTTCAATGTTAAGTCAGCTGGTGTCACTTCGACCATGTTGCTATTCGCTGTTATCGGCGCCTTTGGCCCGACATTGTTCTACCAGATATATGGCAGTGTAAGTCTAAAGTTTTCAATATAATGTCACCTACTAATGATCTTTTAGCACGAATTGAACTGCCGTCAATGCGTTCACCACAATGCGCAACCACTAGAACGTGATTGCAGACGGTGCTACTATTCACAGATTCCTGCTGTTCATGATCGCTTCTATGTTGAAGCCGTCCGACCATATATTTGGTTCGCAGCGCTTATGCTCTTTCTGTCATATGTCATAGGTTTACTGTTTACCCTGAGGACTCATGCCGCTGTCATTTGGACCAGTGATTTGGACGAGAAGAAAGTAGATAAAGTGGATATGAGTACAAGTTATCTTAGTGGAAGCGGACAACTTGACCAGCCTGGAACTCTTAACCGCCAAGCAACAAACCATTCCATTGGCGGACTTCTTCGATCCGATATTCGAGAAAGCCAGCTCTACAAACGTATCTTAGGACAATCATTTAAACAAGTCGGACTAGGCCCCAACGGAGAAGTACCTGAAGAGAGGCAGCAGTCTATCGGAAGCACAGATGGTCATACTCCACACGTAGTACCACCGAAAGATGCAGACGATGATAGAAGTCACGGTACCCTCCACCTCTATGGACTTTCCGATGAGCAGAACCAAAGCATAGTTCGACATGTGGCTGAGATGGCTGCTACAGCTGCAGCAGTCGCTGCTCGTGACGCTCCAAAGGCTCCTCGTAAAGCTTCTCAGCTTGCACATACGCCCGCAAAACATCATGTTGAAAGACCACCAGTCCAGAGAAGTGGAACATTTGTGGAGGGACTAGAAGAGGCCGTGCCTGGCCAAGCTCCTGGAGGCCATGACGCGCCGAATTGGAGTCGGACGAAGAGTGCAGTCATCCTTCTTACAGCAACGGTGGCATATGCGATTATTGCAGAGATACTCGTCAGTACGGTTGATGTAGTTCTGGAGAACGTGGATATTGATGAGAAGTTTTTGGGCATTACCCTCTTTGCGCTTGTCCCCAACACTACGGAATTCTTGGTGAGTAAAATCCAATAAATGTTTGCATTTTATTATACTAAGAACATGCTGACGTATTGAATCTAACTAGAATGCGATATCTTTCGCTATGAATGGTAACATTGCATTATCGATGGAAATTGGCTCGGCATATGCCTTGCAAGTTTGTCTGCTTCAGATTCCTTGTCTTGTTCTTTTCAGTGCCATACACGGACATTATATTGATGCGACTCAGATTATAAACCACACCTTTAGTAAGTGGCTACTCTTTCTCAGTTTTCACTTCTCCGCTACTTGATTGCACACTTTCAGTGCTGACTAGATCTGCAGCCCTGATATTCCCGCAGTGGGATATGGTAACGGTCATTCTATGCGTGTTCCTTCTCTCGTATATGTATGGCGAGGGAAAAAGCAATTACTTCAAGGGATCGATCCTTATTCTGTCGTACCTAGTTGTCGTTGTGGGCTTTTACTACTCCAGCTTTAATGATTTTGATAGAATGGGTGTCAATCGCTTCGATACACTAGCGGTTGGTGGACTCGTACAGCAGGAGTTTCAGTCAATGTCCTTCAAAACGATTGGTAGAGCCGCCAACGGAAGAGCGTTTTAAGTAGGCACTAAGATATAGAGCAAAGGGAGAGGGAAGACTTCGTTCCCTAGTAGCAGATCCCTATCAATACAACATTAATGGCATTGTTTCGATTTGGTGGGTAATGGTGTTCGACTAGTTCGCCTAAGTGTCTCTAGTCGAGGGAAATGTGTGCATGTTGGAAAGGGAAGAGGCATAGTGTGGGAGATTCAGTTCAGGGTGTATTTGCTTTTCTTTTCACCTCATTCCACTTAATTTCTTCTTCTACTCATGTATATCCTATCAGATCATCAAATAGGCATGGCACGGAATATGTATGAGAGGCTCTATGAGGAAGAATCTATGGAGCTCGATCGGCCCATGCGCGTCGCCGAGCTAAAGAAACTGCCCGCCTATCGTAGATAGGGAATTCTGGAGGTAGTCATCCTGATTAGGGTATAATTCGACGACGCGTCATTAGAAAAAGTAGCCAGGCGCTGTGATTCTTTGTCTGCGACGTGGTCTTCTGGAACGTTAGTTGGGACAACGACGCGCCTGTGGCGAACCAGCGCGGTATTTTCTGCGTCTGGGACGCCTGAATCTATCCGGGGAATAACGGGAATTTGAGGCAGTGCAAAAAGCGAAAGCGACCTGACGTGCAACGAGACATGCCGGGTTTCAGTTGATGACAAAGGAGCAGCGCCTGGTGCAATACAGGCACTGACGAGCACTTACAAGCACTCTCTAACAGGCTTTTACCGAGTCCCCAGCTTTTAATCCCACATTTCCCTCCGACGATGCCGCCGCCGCCAACGACAGCCTGAGCAGCTGCACTATCGAAAGGCTGGCTGACAGCTATCGACTGCCACTTCTGTCATCGCGACGCCCAGCTAAGCACTTCATCCCAAACAATGCTCGTACTGCTTGCTCACCACCATTAATGGCCTCAGCTCGTCGCATGACACCCTTCATATTACTCGATATCCCCGGCTGGACGGACAATATTTTCTCTTCGAGCTTGTTCAGATCGCCTCTATCATCATGGCGCTTCTAATTTCAAAATGGCTGGTCTTGTCTTCAATTCTTGCAATGGCGACTGCCCAAATCCAGCCCTCCAACACCTCGAGCTATCTACCCTCCACCGGTTCGTTCGAGTTGTTGGCCTCAAAATTGATGTCGAGCATGGCGGAGGTAGTCCCTTTGACGTATAGGGCAGCAAGTGGTTCTGTGGTACATATACAGTTGATTAGCATCACAAATAAGTAAAAACTAACTTTGAATTAAGCCCACTCCAGGTATAACAGGAACGCTCTTCCTTGCCACTCCTAATACCATTTCAAACCTCACTTCCGCGAACATAGCCTATATCAGTTGCGACCCTTCCGACTATCCCGGAAACATCAATGCGCTAGCTGTGCTTCAGCGAGCAGTCGGCTTAAACGCCGCTGCTGGCCTTCTCTACAGCAAAACCTCGTCATACTGCAATTACACTGCAACAGCTGAAAATTTTCATGAATTTCTCTTGTATTCTATGAACAGTGCGGACAATTCAAATAAGCTCCTCAACGGTCTAGTCAAAACACCAAACTCACAGATATACCTTGCAACTATCTCGCACAACACCACGGATTCGACGGGTTCAAATAGCTCGGCTTCGAACTCAAATAACAGTACTAATAGCAATCCCCTTGGCCCTTCTCCGTCCACGGCTGTAGCCATGATTATTCTGTATAGCATTACGGGCATCATCACGGCTCTTTTCCTTGTTATCATCGTCACAGGAGCAGTTCGAGCACACCGTCATCCAGACAGATATGGCCCGCGAGATGTTCTTGGCCGGCCTCGACAGAGCAGAGCAAGAGGTCTCGCACGAGCGATGTTAGACACGCTTCCCATTGTTAAATTCGGCGAGCGGGAACCACCAAAGCCGACAGATGTGGAGTTGGGTTCAAGTTCTGAAGCAACTGCTTCTGGTACAGAGGACGTTGCTGGCGGGGGAGATCCCCCTAATCAAGAGCACTCCGACGGACCGTCGGCACAGCCGGCTGGTGCGCCACGCGAAAGCGTCAGCGATCATATTGGCATTGCCCCCGCCGAGCCTTTGGCTACAGCGGCAACAAGTACTCTCGGTAGCTCTTCGCCTGATGAAGGTCTCGTTTGCTCGATTTGCGCGGACGATTTTGAGAAGGGCCAGAATATCCGCGTCTTACCCTGCAACCACAAGTTTCACCCCGCCTGTATTGATCCCTGGCTATTGAATGTCTCGGGCACATGTCCATTATGGTAAGTTGAGCTCCCTCAGTCCACATTAAGCTGCCTTTTCATTTATTCTAACCTGGCACCTCAACGTTGTTCAATTGTTTTTCTTAACCCTTTCAACTTTTTTTAATTCTGAATCACTGACACCGCCTTAGCCGCATTGATCTCCGTCCGACCACCTCCCACTCATCAACTAACGAGGACGCCGACAATGATGACCGCGACTCCCTCGCCCCGCCACTCGAACTCGCGGAACCAGAATCTTCCTATCGTCGTCGCAGCGCCCTTCGTGACATTCTCAGTTTCCGAAACAGGCCGAACGCGACGACCGAGGAGTGGCTCGCGGCACTACGTCGGCTGAGAGATCAGCGGCCGCAGAGCAGCGATATGGCTGCAATGGGAAACAGCACAAGCGGAGAGGAACCAGTGGATCCAGGGCGGAGGAAGAGGGTCAGCACCATACTGCAGGATGTGTTCAACATCCGAACGAAGCGGACCGGCATAGAGGGTGAAAACGCCCATGCTAGAAGCTCTGCCGTACCTAGCAGTGCGAATGGTGCAGGCGGGAGCGGTTCCGGCATAGAAAGGGGGAATCACGAGGATAGAGCTGCGGATGACGAGAACGACGACCGCTCCGAGGAGCAGGCCCCCAGGACCCGCGATCCGTCCCCGGGCCCAACGCGGTAATCTTACTCAGCATCTCCGCATGATTATGTTTTCGGTACCATCTTATTTTCAGTGGGGCTCGGCGCTGGCGTTTAAAGGCTTGCGGGGATGATTGAATCGGCTGGTTCAGGCATCCACACGTCCGGGTCAGCGCGGAGCGGGTCTGCTTTTCGCTCATTCAGGGTTTTTATGAAAGATTTCGCAAGCGAAATGGCTGGTTACTTCGGGATATTACGGGCAGGAGCTCAAGGATGTATATGTTGAGATATGTATTGATGGTGTGGAGTACGAAATAAACCGTGTATGGATTCGAGCATTCGGGTTGTAGAAATAAAGCATGTTTTGAGGTGTGTGGAAATATTTTGATGCAATTTTGCTGGGTGCTGATTTGGCGAGCGGACATTTCTACCGTTGCGGGTGTGCTGGGATCCTGGGTCTTGTGGGATTACGCTTTTTGGAGGTTCTCCGAGGTGCTAGCGAAATATGAAAAACATTTATTGCACGGAAAACATCTTACGCATAGACGCCGAATAAACAGAATATCAATAGTATATCCACAGGTGTTTACCCCTAATATAATCTATAGCGCCTAGAAAGCTATCCCTTCGGCTGGTGTATTTCGTCCTACTGTTACCGATAAGAGCTGGCCAATGGAATCAATAGGATCAAGGCTCCGTGATCATACGCATTACTTCTGATTCTGGTGTTCGCGCACGGTTCACATCTCGAAGGACGTCACCAGCGGAAGGGATAGGCCTTCTACCTTATAATCCTACTATTATCTTAAAGACCCCCACCCGTATCCCTTGCAACGTCAGGGTCCTCAAAGTAAGTGGTCCGTGCGGGAACGCCGTTTTCAAACCAGCGCGTGTATCTGTAGAATCCAATCATTAATCACACCACCACCATGCCCCCCAATCGCGCTAGAATTGATATAGACCTTGTTTAAAAGACTTAATATAACGCCTCCCTAAATAAGACCACGAAAATAGCTCCTCCAAAGCCCTAGCCGTTGCCCAAATTCAATCTCTCTATATTAACAATCAGGACCACCATATTTCTGAGCATGGGCATCGAATTCAGCTAATCTAATTGGTTAGTCCTTATCGATAACCTGAAGGACCATTTTGACGTCGCAAGGGATAGAGCCTTCTAAAAGCTAGAATATAGAGGAATTAAATACACCTACTAGTTTGCGCACTCTACTATGGTAAGAAAACGCGAACCTTCTTAATTTTCCTCCTTTTTCATATGCCGCAAAAGTGTATTAAAAACTAGCCACATGCCGCCCAACCCCCCTGCAACGCACCGACAATGTACAATACTTACGCCGGATACCATAGTAAAGACATTAACGACTCTGCTAGAACTTAACGTCGCTATATTTAGTAGAGCCGTTCTAAACCCTAGTGAGTATAATTAGGATTAGACTTACCTCTCTTATATATTTAGGTGTAATCCGCAGCCTATATATAGGTGGACTAACGGGTCGGCGCGCGGGTCTATATCACCACTATGACGTAGTTAAATTAATTCAAGCGATATTGCGATTAAAATAGTAATATGATAGTTTCAATTTGACCTGCTTGAAATATATATAAGCTCGTTGTTGATTTTATTATAAATTGATCAAATATCACCTGTATGTGGCTCGCTCCGTGGGGCTCGCTTCCCGGTTAGCTACGTTATCTGCTCACTTGTTCGAACAATTGCGTCACCGCTCACCGCCCAAATTCTGAAAGCCACGCTGAGAGACCTACTCGACCGTATAGCTCAGGCTCTCCTTCCCTCGTTGCAGAAATGCACTTTCGGAGTGGAAAAAATCCCCTTCTCCCTTGGCAAAGGTCTAGAAAGGCTGCATACGAGGCTGCTAGCGCGATAGGCAACAGTTATGAACCTGCGACTTGGCTGAGACGCTGACGCCTCTTGCTTTAATGCAAAAGCCGGAAGATGAACCCTTCAGACCTGAGTTGAAGTCGGCCAGTAATATTGTAGAGTCAAGGGATAATTCAACAGCTTCGTCTGCAGAAGCAGAAAACTTAAGCCCAAAAGATCTTTGGGAGGAAGCCTATTTTATGCTTCGGAACAATAAGAACAAGAAGAAGCTTATCGAAGCTTACGGTACGTTTTTGCAAAACCAACGGTCCTCGCAGGACTCTATTCAGCCAGGTACGTTTACACAGGATTAGTCTGAGTTCCGCCTTTCAAACTAGGGCATCTACTAGCCGATTAAGTACTACTACTTTAAGATAGTTAATCTTATACTCCTTTTGTGCTTAGCCGCCACGGCGGCTTTAGTTTCAGCATTCTTAGGGCCTTATCCAATTTCTCTAGCCCCACCTAATCTTAATACGCATTAAACTAATAGCGTAATTGCCTCTATAGAGAGTTTCGGAAATAAAGCATCTACCGAAATACCGGCAATACCTATCGAAGGTAGGGAACGGGAACTACAGCTCGAAAAACTCGTTGAGGTCAATCGTCAAACCGTAGACGAAGCCCGTCTCAAGCTCACCACGGGTGAAAAGAAATACATTGTTAAAGAGCAAGTCGACAAAATTATTTCTGTAATCATTGCTGCCAAAGAATTCATCACTAACGTGTTTCACCAGTCAGTGGGACACCCCAGTCAGTGGGACACCCCAAAAACCACCAAAAATCAGAAAATTAGTGCCTTAATCTCTCAACAATAGCTTAATAATAAATTATAAAATTTTATAGTTGGCTTTTTATACCTACCCCAAGACCCCTATTTAACTTTAAAGGTAATTTATTTAGTACTTTTAGAGATATAGGAATTCAGCTTAAAATTGGGGGCTAAAACTCAATATCTTAATAACGGCTATTAACGGCTAGGTTTATTACCCTAAAACTTTAATAAGAGTCTTAAAGTAGGGATAAAAGGCCAATTATAAAATTTTAGAATTTATTATTAAGCTATTGTTAAGATATTAAGGTACAGATTTTCTAATTTTTGGTGGTTTTTAAGGTGTCTCACTGACTGGGGTGTCCCACTGACTGGTGAAACACGTTACTGCGGCTAGTTTAGAACCACACGCCGCACTCGCATGGGCCGGAGTTTCAGTCCTACTCCCAGTAAGCCTAGCCAACAATTATACCATTCTAACCCTACCCACTAAACGGGCTCTATAGTTACTTTTAAATCCAGTTGCATAGGACATTGCCGCTATTGATGGTCTTCAATACATTTCTGATCTCCTCCTCCGGTTTAGGGTCATGAAGATCACTCACAGAGAGCGAAATGTATATGCATATCCAATATCGGCGCAAAGGTATTTTCCTATAATCCTTTATTATTAATAGAAGCTAACACATCCCATACTAGTGAAACTAAAGTATAACGTCTTGGCAAAATCGCATTTGAAACCAAGGCCGTAAAGCTATACTCTCAAATACTAGAATATCAAATTCGACTCGCCTACCAATGCTCACGCCATACACTATCCCGCTACTTTAGAGATGTTGTGCTCGCTGATGATTGGAAAGCTATGCTCGCAGAGGTGAAGGGTTTTGAGCAAAGTATTATTAAAGATCTGCGTGGGATTGATGGTTATACGATGGAGGTGATTGACGAAAAAACGTCAGAATCGCTGGGTTTGCAGATTAGATTACGAGCCAAAATTGAGGTAAGGCACCACCTTCTCAGCCCTTTACTATACTATACTCATTATATTCCCAGTCTATTAAGCAGAGCCAGAGCCTTGCTGAACAGGAAAGATATCTGGATAAGCTGTCTCGCGCTGAAGGTGCCGCGTTCAATTCTGGAAGGCTTGAGCATGAGCGACGATGTCTACCGAATACGCGGACTAGTATCCTCAACTTGATTTACGAGTGGGGCGCCGATCCTTACGGTAAACACATCTTCTGGCTCAGCGGAATGGCAGGGACAGGCAAGTCTACTATTGCTCGTACTGTAGCGCACCACTTCTCGAAAGAAGGACAACTTGGAGCCAGCTTCTTCTTTTCCAAAGGCGGTGGTGATCTTGGAAATGCCTCAAAGTTTGTACAGACCCTCGCAATCCAGCTTTCCCATTACAAATCTGGTATCGCCGAACGCATTTACAAAGCCATCGTCGCTCATCCTGGTATTGATAAAAAAAGAGATCTGTGGAAGCATTTTATAATCGGCCCGTTGTCCCAAATCGAAACGCGCACTCCTGCTCATCCTTGTTATCGATACGCTAGACGAATGCGCCAATCAGGACGATGCACAATTAATCCTTCAGCTTTTTGCAGAATCAAAGGAGGCTGGCAACATCAAGCTACGAATTTTCGTTACAAGCAGGCCAGAGCAGCCAATTAACCTTGGATTCGGGTCCATGGGCGGTTCGACACATCGTGATATAGCTCTTCACAGCGTGTTTCAGGACGAAACAGAGCGGGATATTTCAGCTTTTCTGAAGCATGAACTCGGACTAGTCAGTAAAGAGCGTGGTCTTTACCCAGATTGGCCAAACAGCAAAGATTTAGAGAAGCTTGTGCGGAAAGCCAATGGGCTGTTCATCTCTGCTGCAACTGCATGCCGTTTCATAAGGGGCAGAAATTTTCGTCCGAGGAAGCAATTGTCACTACTTTTAAAGGACAATCCTAGTCATAACTCACAGACGGCCGAGCTTGATGAGATGTATATGCAGGTTTTGAGGCATTCAGTTCTAAGTGAGTGCCACCCACGCGATCTGCCAGTGGTTCTAGAAAGGTTCCGAAAAGTCGTGGGATGCATTGTCATCTTGTTTAAGCCATTGTGCGTAAGAAACTCGTTTCTTCTGCCTCAAACGGGAGAAGGAGGAGAAGAGGAGGAGGAGGAGGATGAGGAAGAGAGGGAGGAGGAAGTGAAAATCACATTATCTCCGCTCGGATCGGTTTTGGACGTGTCGAACCTTACAGAAGTCGCGGAGCGACTTCCTTCTCAATCCAGAATGATGTACTGACTCTCAGTTCCGGGTTAACGGCAAAAAAGCACACACAGATTTGACAAAGAACTGCCTTAAGGCCATGTCTAAGAGCCTGCGGAAAGAAATCTGCAATCCGAGATTACCAGGAATCCACACAAGTGAAGTTGATCGAAGCAAGGTTAAGCAGTATATTCCTGCAGGGCTGGGATATGCTTGCTCTTATTGGGTCCATCACTTTCAAGAGAGCGACCTTAGCCCTCCTCTTCTCGAGACAGTTTATAAATTCCTCAAGCAATACCTCCTTCACTGGTTTGAAGCGCTCGGCCTATTAGGGAAAATGCAGGAAAGCATTTATATGCTATCGACTTTACGGATTCTGGTCCAAGTGAATATCCCTTTCATGATGCGCGTACTTGCTAACATTAGTTCAGACTTCTCACCACAAAGCACTGTTCGACTTGGTCCATGATGCATACCGGTTTAGTATGACGAATCGTTCTACTATCGAGCAGGCGCCACTTCAGGCATATTGTACGGCTCTTATATTCAGCCCATCTAAGAGCAAGGTCCGGGAGCTTTTCGAAAACCAAGTTCCATCATGGATTAAAGTCAAGCCATTAGTCCCAGAATGCTGGAACTCGCTGCTGCAGACGCTCAAAGGCCATTCGGGCCCGGTCACGTCAGTAGAGTTCTCGAGCGACGGCCAGAAGATCGTGTCCGGATCCAGCGACAAGACTGTACGGGTATGGGACGCAGGGTCGGGGTCACTACTACAGACACTCGAAGGCCATTCGGACTTGGTCACATCAGTCGCGTTCTCGAGCGATGGCCAGAAGATTGTGTCCGGATCCAGCGATAAGACTATACGGGTATGGGACACAGGGTCGGGATCGCTGCTGCTGACGCTCAAAGGCCATTCGGGCTGGGTCACGTCAGTCGCGTTCTCGAGCGACGGCCAGAAGATTGTGTCCGGATCCAACGACAAGACTGTACGGGTATGGGACGCAGGGTCGGGATCGCTGCTGCAGACGCTTAAAGGCCATTCGGGCTTAATCTTGTCAGTAGCGTTTTCAAGCGACGGCCAGAAGATCGTGTCCGGATCCAACGATGAGACTGTACGGGTATGGGACCCAGGGTTGGGATCGCTGCTGCAGACACTCGAAGGCCATTCGGGCCCGGTCACGTCAGTAGCGTTCTCGAGCGACGGCCAGAAGATCGTGTCCGGATCCGCCGACGAGACTGTACGGGTATGGGGCGCAGGGCCGGGATCGCTGCTGCTGACGCTCGAAGGCCATTTGGGCTCGGTCTCGTCAGTAACATTCTCGGGCGACGGCCAGAAGATCGTATCCGGATCCAACGACGAGACTATACGGATATGGGACGCAGGATCGGGATCGCTACTGCAGACACTCGAGGGCCATTCGGACTCGGCCTCGTCAGTAGCGTTCTCAAGCGACGGCCAGAAGATTGTATCCGGATCCAACGACGGGACTATAAAGGTGTGGGACGTAGGGTTGGGATCGCTGCTGCAGACACTCGAAGGCCATTCGGGCTCGGTTAGGTCAGTAGCGTTCTCGAGCGATGGCCAGAAGATTGTGTCTGGATCCAGCGATAAGACTGTACGGGTATGGGACGCGGGGTCGGGATCGCTGCTGCAGACGCTCAAAGGCCATTCGGGCTTAGTCACGTCAGTAGCGTTCTCAAGCGACGGCCAGAAGATCGTGTCCGGATCTACGGACGAGACTGTACGGGTATGGGACGCAGGGTCGGGATTGCTGCTGCAGACGCTTAAAGGCCATTCGGGCTCGGTCACATCAGTAGCGTTCTCAAACGACGGCCAGCTTAGGAGTTTAAACGTTAACGACCGCTGGATAACATATTGTCAAAAGGGAGTGATTTTGCTCCCAGAAAGTCGTCGAGTTGAGACACTAGCCGTGCATAGCAATAGGGTTGTGATAGGGTCTCGTTCAGGCATTGTGACTATCCTAATGCTTAACTTGGATGAAGGATGTTATATTGACCTCTAACCCTACCCACGATCTCAAGGACCTTGGAGTAAGCGGTCGGTTTATATATAGAGGTCCGTGTTTTTATAGATATAGATATATATTTTAATACCTCTATTTTATAGAGGGTCTGGGGGGCTCGTCGATTACTATATATGTTTCTCGCATCTTCTAGCTAGTTCTATGATATTAGTAACTGATCACTGATATGCAGGGATCAAGGGTAATAGGAGTCTAAGTCTTATGATGAAATACCAAGTAATAAAGTTGCATGCAATATGGCACTCGGTATTTAAAATGTAGTGGATAGTAGGGTAGATTCCTCTAGATTTGGCGTTAAATTTCTTTTTAGCCCTCGTTGGTGGTAAAGTGCTTCGGAGTAGGAAAAATTGGGTATCTAGGTAAATTCTTGTATAACGCCAAGATATATTAGCTATATCTAGTGCAAATTTGATTTCAAGCCTGGTCTTTCCCGTAAAGACCGATAGCCATAGCTATACGGCAAGTTACCTCATATGCAAGAGCTTGACGAATTGGTCTACGCCAGGAACGGATTCCTGAGGGTAGCTCTGTTCAAGCTGATCGCGTTATTCAGAGCAAGCCTCTAAAGCTTTAGAGCCCCCAATTCGAATCGTTAATCATCTGTAACGTTTTCAAGGGCATCTTATTTCACCTCTACTGTATCGGCTAAGGAGAACTAGCTCTTGCTGTCGATGAAGCAGCTATCCTCCCAGACCACGACTGCAACAGCGCTATCTAGACGTACCTCTCTCATTCCAAACCGCATTCCACACCCACAGACCTTAAAACTTTCCAAAGATGTTGCCTGACCAATCCCCTCCCCAGTACCACCACCGCATAAAAATACACACCCTTGACGCTGCTCTGACCCTCACCCTCCTTGCCCTCATCCTCCTCGCCATCCTCCTCACCATCCTCCAAGTCCCGGCACCAGTATCTCCACCTTCCCGGCCCCGCAACATTACGATCTTGCTCGTGCCATCCGCGACGCCTACCCCGTCCTCGACATCACGTTCCCTTACTACGAGCTCGAACCCGCTCCTACGGCATCCCCTAGACGCTACACATCTACTTCAACGCCGCGTGCGCGCGCCCTACCATGCCCATCTCGCACGACTTCGGCATCATGTGATTCTACCACTCCCCAGGGCACGCGTTCGCGCTCGACGACTTGGCGAAGAAGATGGACGCGCTCCTGCTGTGCTGGACTAACTACACCGTCCCGACGGAGACGGCGAGGCATGTGTGGCTTGACAGCATTAAGACGGGGGGCCGGGTTCGCGTTTTACGCGCTCGGCATGCTCGGCGCGGCTGTCGTGCTGGTGGTCCGGTTCGTGCGGTGCTGCGAGGGGCCTGGGGGAGAGAAACGGGGTGGGACGGCGCTGGTTATGGGGGTGGTGGGTGCGGCGGCGCTGTGTGATCTAATTGCGTCGGCGTATCTAACGGCCGCGGGCGAGGAGCGCGGTTACGGCTTTAAGTAGTGGCCCTTGTGCATACTATATGGGCCGGCGGTTGGCAGCACGTTTTTGGGGTTAGCGTGGGGTGCAGTAGGCAGCCGGAGCGTTGCGGCGGGCTGTTAGGGTGGCGGCGGTGCGTTAAAAATCGGATATAGGAGTGGGAGGATGGGATAAGAAGAGAGTTGGTTAGAGGAGCACCATCGCCATATAAGAGAGGGTTGGGTCGGATGGTTAGTGTGCATAAGTCGGAAAAAGGGGAAGTTTCTACATAATTGGAGATGATAAGACAAACGGAGGAACGGGCTTTGAGTGAGAGGGAGAGGCCGCCAGGATATGAGGCACCAAGAGAATGAAGTAGCATCACGAACAGAGGTGCACAATCAGAGTAAGCGACATGCGTGATTCAGGTATTGGGACTCCATTATTTCCATCATGACGAGGGTACGACATATAGGAAACCCTGAGTGCTAGCCAATCCTCGACGCCGCGAAACAAAACAATATTGCGCTTTGTCGGCCTCGTACATCCCACTTTCTGGCGCCACTTATCTGTACTGCTGCCCACCACTTAACTCAGCCGCTCCTGTATGCTGGGTCGAGCTATAGGACATTGTACTGCGCTGCATCGTACTCTGCTGCGTTGAACCATGTTGTATTGGATTATGCTCTGTTGAACTCAACTCCGATACATTATATCCTCCAGTATGCTGTGGGCTCGCCAGTTCCGCAGTATTGTAGGCATCTGATGTAGTTGAAAGTGGACTGATCCCACCAATGTCGCGGTTAACTGGAGACGGCGCTTGTGTGTACGGAGTCGTAAATTGAGGCGGGGCGGGCTGCTGAGTAAACTGAGGCTGGTTCGACTGGTTGAGTTGGGGCTGGTTAAACTGGGGCTGCCCATTGGCCTGTCCGTTGGGTTGTTGGGTTGGTGCGGTGTGAGGTAGCGCCTGTGGCTGTGGCTCAACCTTTTCCAGAGGTACAGCGAAGCCACTGGAGTAAACCGGAGGGGGCATGGATGGGGCTCCAGATAGACGATGACGATTCAGATGGATGCTGAATATTATAAGGACGACTACCCAGAGAACGCTAATCACATTGTCAGTCCAGGTTCTCCATCCCTCCACTAAAATCGACGGTTAAAAATACTCACAATTCGACAGCACCAAAGAAGGCACCAGCGGCCAAGGCGCCGTAATAGGCGCGGTATGTTGTAACTCCTCTCTTCTCCAGCCCGCTGAGGTCACGCTTCCCATATGTGCAAGACGAGCCGAAGAATGGGTCGTAGCTGCACGAGATGTTCCACAGAGCAGCGAGATTTGCAACAAGAGAAAATTGTACGATCCAGAATATGACCATCCAAATATCAAGCGCGAGGAAGGCCCACATGTTGTAAGCTTTTGGTGTTGCGGTGGATGCCACGAGCATGTAGATGACGACTCCGAGGGTGCAAAGGCACTAGATATGTATCGTTAGAAAATGTGTTAGACTAGGAAAGGGCAAATTTGATGACTTACGACAACGAGGGAGTATATGAGAACATTGTAGGCAATGAATGAAATGCCATAAGCATCGAGACCCAGGATGATGATGGCTAGGAAGAGCTGCGCAATGTGGAGGCCCAGAATCCAGCGTGGAACAGCCACGATATGAGGTTGAGGTTCCATTTCTGAGAGTATTCAAGGTAGTGTAGTATGAGTAATTATGGTTAATTAATAAGGAATCACAATATCTCGAAAAGAATATAAAATAGAAATGATCCGATGGTTTTCAGAGCCCGATCATAGCAAGAATGAGCTCGTACAAACCTTACAGCCTTGTGGGTGGGCATCGCGCTCCTTTTACCTAGACCCCGTCCTGTTTTGCATCTTCAGCTGGTCAATAGAGGCGCAACGCCCATTTCCACCAGCGGTAACACGGTGCTCGAGCCAGGCTAAATCAATGTCTAGACGCACCAAAACTCGCCTAGCTCCCCGGTAAGGGGCCTTATGCTTCAAGGCATGCAGCCTTGGGTCACAACATTGTCTTGTCGCATCGATTCCCCGCTCGTAATGAGAGCAATGGCTGGCTTCCCTTGAACGACAAGAAATTAGCGGCCTTGGTTTGGCGGCACGAGCCAAAAAAACCAGGGGAGGGGTTGGAGGCTAGGGTCGAGGTGTACACCACCCTGGCGCATCTCGCTGTAAGTGTCTTATTAGCGCCGCTGATCATTCGGAGAACGCCGTCTGTTTTACTAGGTTAAATGGGGTTAGTCTCCGACGGATTAGCACGCTTAGAAAGACGCCCATATCAAAATCAAATGAAGCTTTTCAAATCAAGCGATTATAAGGGATTTTGCCTATATACTAATTTCTATGGAGGAGCAATTAAGCAATCATCAAATTGCCAAACGAGTGTTTAATTCCTTCCTTTAAGTTCTCACCTAAATCTACTACTTAGTTATGCCCCCTTCGGCTACAATTACGTCGCGTATGCGTTGCCTTATAGATACAACAAGTTAGTATAAATCTTCTTCCGTAATCTTGTCCTACTCCTCCTAAATTGCCTATTATATCTGCTCCTCCGTACAAGGCTTATTGCGACACTAGGTAATTTATTCCTTTATTATCTTCTAAAGAGTTTTAATTGGGTTAAGATTAGGGCTATTTAGGGGCCAATTAAGTAGTTAGATTTAGTTAGCCGTAAATCTAGCTATAGTAAATTAAGCTTTATATACAGGTGCGCCGTCCATTTATACAATAGATAGGGTAGGATTAAATAACTAGGGGGCGTTAATATATATATAATACTCCCTATTTGTAACGGAATCCCCCAGGAGGTACATATCCGATGAGACGGTAGGAGGTTTTATCTATGTCCTATCTATGTTCCAGAAGACACAGTTAGATAGGTTAGGGGCGAAAGGTTTTATTGGCGTCTTGGAAGGAACATATAGGAAGCTGGTTCCCCTTTAGAGAAGAACTAGCAATTAGTCTCTAAATAGAAGTAGTTAGAAGCATTTGTCCTTTAATATATAAAACTTATTCTACCTTTAACTTACCTTTAATTTACCTTTAACTTACCTTCTACTTACCAGTAATACTATTAATTAGATAATTATACGTTCTAGTTAGGCTGGCCTCTTACAATTTTAATTACTCTTAATCCGTTAGAAACGTATAGCTATTAATTAATAATAACGGACTATACTCCTATACCCTATAAAGCAACGCCCTTACCATAAGAGGCTTAAAGAGTCTCCCTAGAGGAGCGTATTCCCTCTTCCTATAAAGAAGCTACGGCTAGTCCGTCTAACCTTATAAGACCCTTAGAAACGATTACCGCTAGGGAGTTATTAAAGCGGTCGCTATACAAGACCCTATAAAAATAAAGGAGTTAGAGATATAATTAAGATAAATATATTAAGACTACTAAGAACAATTAT
>Ga0307515_10004963_pt1 | contig 27143 bp, 22 predicted proteins | sample 17_EM_MG_FD_194513 | JGI IMG/M metagenome (GOLD analysis project Ga0307515, IMG submission 194513) | Populus trichocarpa ectomycorrhiza microbial communities from riparian zone in the Pacific Northwest, United States - 17_EM | ecosystem: Host-associated > Plants > Roots > Unclassified | place... | reverse complement strand
ACTTTTTCTTGTCATTTAAAATCTATTTACACTTTTTCATCTTTGAAAACAAATCCATCAATCATTTTCAACCAAGTTATTGTTAATTTAATTTCTCTTGAGTTTTTTTTGTTACCTAGCTTAATTTTCAGATCTAGCTCTCTGTGGATATGACCTCGATCTTACCGAGTTAATTGCTACATCGCACACTCGTGCACTTGCGAGTTAAAACAAGCCGAACATAAAAAGCGGTCAAGCACCTAGTATTGTGATTTAAATCTCTATTTTGGTTTAGTTTTGGGTTAAACCTTGGTTTTTGGTTCGGCTTATGGTTGAATCGATGTTTTCAGGTCGAATCAGTCAGGTCAAAATTGGGTCACTTGGTAAAGATCTATTTGGTTTGTTAATGTTTTTATGAAAAGGTTTTTGATCTAAGGGGTTGTTTGGCAAACACACTTTTTATACTTATTTTGACTGCTTTATTTATGAAAAAAAAAGGGTTTTGCCAAATAAACCCTAAATAAATTCCAAAAATAATAATAATTAAAGACCAATCTAAAATTATTTATGGGTCAATTGTACCTTTTTTCAACATTTTTATTTAATACCGGGACTACATATTTATATTGTAAGATGTGAGCCTAATATTAAAATACCCGCTTTTCATTGAAATTTCAAAAAAAAAATCAAACTTTTTTTTATCATTTCAAAAATACAAAAATATGTTTTATTTGATGTGCATATGACCAAGTATCTCAAATAATAATAATAAAAATAATATTTTAAAAAATATATATATTGTGAGTTTTAGCATTTTTTATATACAAAATATTTTTACATGTATTTTTGGATTTAATAACTAGTCTACAAATACATGAGAAGTTGGCCAATATTTCAATAACCCCTTTAAAATTTTAATTCATGAGAATTAATGGTTAACGTTCTGGTATAAACATTTGACTTACAAGTAGACTAGTATTTAAATACCAGAAGTTGGTAAAAAAAATTTTTAGAATTATTCTGAATATTTACCAGTTCTAATTGAGATTTTTTTTTTACCATAGTACATGAGTTGTGGAAAACTCTTTTACCTTCCATGGCAGTTGAACCTTGTCAAGGCACCTACATGGACCCTTCCCATAAGAATTTATCTAGACTTACGAGCCTATAATAAATTCAAAATGCCTGATTTATTCATAAGAGTAAATTTGTTTTTGAGCTATAGACTTACCATCAGTCAGAAACCCGTTAAAACCTTTAAACCACATGAAGACCGCACAATACAGTACTTTAGGTAAGGTGCGCTAGAGATGCTAATACCTTTCTTAGCCACAACCAGTCCCTTACCCTATAATTTCTGATAAGACCAGTATACCTGGGTCTCCTAATGACCCTAAACCAAACAAATATGTGGCAATTTCTTGACCTCCACATTGCGTGCTCACGTGCAATAACGTAAATAAAAGTGTTAAACATTTAATTCTTAATGATAAGAAACACCTATGAAGGACAACAATGAAAAGATAAACAAAGATCAACCAAGCTCAAGCCATCATCAAGAAATGGTAAATAACTCTTTTATACCACCAAAAGAGTTAAGGAATGCAAGCTCTCATCCTCCCGAATTAATTATTGGTTTCTTTTGAAGGAATTAAAACTAGAGTATCTCTTAGGAACATTAATGAGTATTGTGTATTTGTTTCGCATATAGTGACCACATCCTTTGTAGAAGCAAAAAATGATGCAAATTAGAATTTAGCCTTGCAAGATTAGCTAAACGAATTTGAAAGGAATGATGTTTGGGAACTAGTTCATAGACCTAAAAATCAATCCGTCATAGGAACAAAATCGATTTTGAGGAATAAAGTTAATGAGTATGGATCATAGTGAGAAAAAAAGTTAGACTAGTCGCAAAAAGTTATATTGTAATCAAGAAGAAGGTATTGATTATGAAAAGACCTTTGCACATATGGATATACTAGAATGCATAAGAATACTTGTAGCTTTTGCATGTCATATTAATTTTACACCTTTTGAAATGGATGTAAAAAACACATTTTTAAATGGTTTTATCATTAAAGACATATTGATTGTACAAATATATGTTGATGACATTATATTTGGTGCTACAAATACATCTTTTTGTAAGGAATTTGCAAAATGCATGCAAGATGAATTCAAAATGAGTATGATGGAAGAGTTAAATTTCTTTCTTAGATTGCAAATCAAACAAACAAAGGATAATATCTTCATCAACCAAGGCAAGTACATCAAGGATCGATTAAAAGATTTGGGATGGAACATGTCAAGGAAGCTGACACACAAATGTGAACATCAACAAAGCTTGATATGGATGAAAACGATAAGAATGTAAACATCACTAAATATCGAGGTATGATTGATTCACTATTATATTTAACCGCTAATATATCTAATATTATGTTTAGTGTTTGTCTATGTGCATATTTTCAAGCATGTCCAAAAGAATCCCATGTTAGTGTCATAAAACGAACTTTTTGATATTTGCATGGTACAATCGACTTAGGATTATGGTATCCAAAAGGAGGCGAGTTGAATTTAATTAGTTATTCAGATACGAATTTTACAGGATGTAAAATTGATAGAAAAAGTATTAGTGGAACATATCACTTTCTAGGATTATCACTAGTATCTTGGGCTAGCAGGAAACAAAACTCAGTAGCCCTATCAACAACTAAAAAAGAATATATTGCAGTGAGTAGTTGTTGTACTCAGATTTTATGGATGAAACAAACCTTTTAAGACTTTAGACTTAATTTTGATCATGTCTTTATTATGTATGATAACACAAGTGTTATAAGTCTATCTAAAAACCCTATACAACATTCACATGGCATGCATAAATAGGATTGATATACATTTAATCGATTTAAGTTTCACCATGTTTGAAAATATCAAAACTAGATTTTAAGCGGGACCGGTCAACCGCTTTGGCATACCAGGTAAACTAGTCGATCGTTGTTCATCCATGATAAACACCTGATAATTTTGAAGGAACCGGTCAACCGAATGATATAATCATTTGAACCAATCGACCACTTTAGTCGTCAGAGGCATTCCAATAACTATAAATGGCTAGTTTCTTTTGGACACACACACACACACAAAATTAAAAAGAGATTTTCAACATACATGATAAAAAAATCAAACTTGAGATGTGACATTCAAAACTAAAGTTTAATGATAAAATAAAAAAATAAGAAAATAAAACAGTGAATACGCGGTAAAATACAAGAGGAAACACATTATTGTATAGTTAACTGACCACAAGGTTTAGAGTTTCATATAATTATAATTATTGAAATTCCCATTTGGAGGTAGGTGGCAAACTGCAATGAAATCTCACATTTTGAATGTTGTTTCGGATAGGAATCAAGTTAGTGTGAACAACAGGCATGGGCATGAAGCAACTTTCTGCTATGCTACCAAAAAAACAGCTTTCTGCTATAATAAGCTTATATGATGAAGTGTGATAACAAGAATCATAGTCATTATTAGGGATACAAATAATGATTACTTGTGTATAAAATCCAGGTCGAATCACCAATGATGAGAACATGCGGCAGCATAGGAAGAAATATATGTCAGGATATATTACTCACTTACCATATTTTAGAAGGAAAAATAGGAGACATATGAGCTATCCAAAACTCTCAGCTTGACATTTTATAGTATATGCTAATCCTGTAATCTATGCTTCGCCGCAGGTAATTTCGAATGAAAAAATAAAAAAGAAGGTGTCAACTTTATATATGCAATTTTATGATTTTTTTTAATAAAGAAACAAAAATACATTTATATTTAATAAAATAAATTACAAAAATATATTAACCGATAAATCAAAAGTGTTACTAGCTCTAATTAAATACTAATGCGAAAAGTTAATTTTTTTTTAGTAAAAGTAAATAATATATAGATTCACATGTAAATATTTAATTTTAGTTGTCCTTTTTATTAAATATATTTTTATTTATTTTATATCAGAGGTTAATTCTGGTTGTTAAGAATAAATCATTTTTATTTTATAATACATCATGTATATATAATTTATTTATCTAAGATATAAAAGCAAAAAAAATTAAAGATAAATTAGAATAATCTCTTTGAAGTATTATAAAACTTGAGAAATAATTAAAAAAAATTAATTACTATTTTTTAAAAAATGTGAACTAAACAATTTGAAAAATAAGTGAAAGAATATTAATTAAAATTTAAATAAAAATATTAATCAAAAGTTAAAAAAAGAGGTTGGGAATGCAGGCCCACACACTTGGCCAATTTATTTCGAAGGAGCTAATGATGCGTCGTCTGCTTCTACTCTAGTTCTTTTCTTTAATTGGATAACATATTGTGTGCCACTATTGACGGCCTGTTGTGCACCATATTCTTATTACCTTTGATGTCTATAAAATTGGGGTTTGGATCTTAGGATACATAAAATTTATTTTTCAACTTATTTTCACTTTAAAATACTTAAAAAACATTATAAAAACCTTAACAAAGACTCATTTCCAACCCCATAACAACCTCTAATCTCTTTAAAAAGTGAAAATTAAACAAATCCATTTTTTTTTTAAGGACCATGATCTACCTTTTCCAGTATGGTCAGGGGCAACACTATCTCTATTAAATTTCCCTTGAAAAGAAAAACTCATTGACAACAAGATTATTTTTTATAGTCGAAATGTTTCTTTCCGAGCACTTTCTCTCTTCTCTCTCAACATTAGAGATTAAAACATAAAATAAATAAAGTTTAAAATTGAAATGTGAAATGCTAAAATAACATGCACCAAACAATAAATAAACTGAAACTTTAAGGAGCAAATCAAAGTTTTTAGATGTACACCTTACACTTCTATCGCCACATTTTTGGCCTTGCCATGATCTATATATTCTTTCTATTATTGGTACATGTAACTAGTTCTAGCCACTATGATGGTTGATCAAGCTTTACCTATTACAATGTTTTTTTTAATAAGTCTTTCTAACTCAATGGTAGCCATAACTTTTGTTATTCTCGAGAATAAATCATTATTAATTTTTATTTTTTTTAATCTAAAAACCAAATGCGACCAACATTCAATGTCTTCTAAATCTAGTTTCTAATGACAATATAGCTATTAATATCATGTCTCCATGAGCCATGTTACTTGTAATACTTATTCACATTATATGGTTTCCAAATAACTTGATTTTCCCCTCAAATGTTAGCTAGTCAAAGATTTCTTCAATTTTGTTGATGTCAAAAAAGTATCCCATCTTATTATTGACCACCATGATAGCTGTTATTTCTTTTCTACTAGATTTGTTAGTTTTTTCGAACTTCTTTTTCTTAATGTAGTGATTTCAAATGGTTTTTATTTTTTTTTAATTTAGAGATGACAATGAGTATTCACAATTCAAGTTTCTACTATATTCATATCCTATATATATATAGGGTTAAGTTTGGATTGAGTTTTAGATTGAAATTAATAATAACTATACTCTATTTATTATTCATCACATAAAATAACTAAATAAAAATTTATGCATTCGCATTGGTTGGCATAGATGTACATCACATTTTGAAAAAATTGCCATCCCAATTCATGAATAACGTCAACAATAAAATGAACGGTTAATGGCTGTCCTCCATGACCACTATCACATGGACGTCCCCACCGAAAGAAGCAAATCGAAAACACACTAGCATAAATTAAAATCTACGCTTCAAGATTGAAATTGAAAGAAACTCAAATCATAAATTTCGGTAAATCCCAACTTTGATTGATTGTCTTAAATTCAATGGCTTTCAAATCAAAGACCCAAAAGTGTTATTGATTTTTAGGTGAAGAAATAATCAGAATCATAACACCAGTCTCATTCTGCAAGTTCATGGCATAGTTATTAAACCTGACCCGGGGTCGACCCGGTCAAGGGACCGGGTCCCGGGTTTCATGGGTCAACCCGGAAAAATTAGAAAAAAAATTAAAGTTTTAATATTTCATATGAAAAAATCCATGTAAATATAGATTATACATATTATAAATAATGAAGTTTAAAAGAATATTTTAAAAAGTTTTTTATCCCACATTAAAAAGATAATATGTTAAGCTTTTAAGTTGAAGTATTTAAACTAAAATTTTTTTTTATCCCACATTGAAAAAACATAACTTTTTCCTTCGGAACATAGAGTATATATACTAATAGGTTTCAAATCCCACATTGAAAAAACATAACTTTTTCCCTGGGAACATAGAGTATATATACTAATAGGTTTTTATATATATGAAAAGGCTTCAAATCCAACATTGAAAAGATATTATGTTATCTTTTTAAGTTGAAGTATTTAAACCAAAAGTTTTTTTATCCCACATTGAAAAAACATGAATTTTTTTTCTTGGGAACATAAAATATATATACTAATGAGTTTCAAATTCCACATGGAAAAAACATAACTTTTTTCATGGGAATATAAAGTATATATATGAAAGGGCTTCAAATCCCACATTGAAAAGATACTATGTAATTTTTTTAAGTTGAAGTATTTAAAGTAAAAGATTTTTTATCTCACATTGAAAAAACATGATTTTTTCTTGGGAACATAGAGTATATATATTAATGGGTTTCAAATCCCGCATTGAAAAAATATAATTTTTTTCATGTGAACATAGAGTATATATACAAAAGGGTTTCAAATCCCACATTGAAAAGATATTATATTATCCTTTTAAGTTGAAATATTTAAACCAAAATTTTTTTTATTCCACGTTAAAAAAACATGATTTTTTTCTTGGAAACATAGAGTATATATACTAACGGGTTTCAAATCCCATATATTTTTTTAAAAAATCGGGTCTCGTCCAGGTTCGCCCAGGTCTCAGGTGACCCGCCGGGTCGCCCAGGTTTGGCCGGGCTATTGCCACAGCCGGTCTTTTATTAAACCTGGACCGGTCCATCCATCAAGTCGACCAGGTCCCGGGTCGACCCGCCGGGCTGGACCGGGTATAATAACAATAGTTCATGGTGGTGCTTCTGGATTCAATCATCAAGAATGAGTCATGACTCATCAACAATCGACGCCATAGCTACCTTAGCTTACAATGAGACAACCTCTGGACAGATACATTAAAGTTTTCCTTTTGAGCTGTCTTGTGATCGTCTTATTATCACTCTTGTTACTTTGGTTTTCATGTCTTGTTACTTTGGTTTTCATGCCTCTCTTACGATACGATATGTTTGATGGTTATTGTTTTTTAAAATGGTTTTTATTAAAAATAAATATTAAAATAATTTTTAATTTAGTTTTTAAAATTTATTTTTAACATTAACCCATTAAAACAATTTAAAAACTTAATAAAAAATTTATTTAAAATAAAAAAATAAATTTTAACCAACTACTATTTACACCGTATTCCTTAATAACTGCTTGCACAATGCACTAAATTATTGAAACTCTATATGGGTTTCTCTTCTTCATTGTGCGATATTTAATTCATCAATATTTCTCTATACTTGAGCAAATGCAAACAGAAAGAAATCTTATGCTAATAAAAATTGAAAGAATGAAATTGTAATTATAAAATTTGGATAATCGATATGAAAAAAATGCAATGTTCATATAAAGAATGCAATAAGTGAGGAGGAATAAGGCAGAAATTAATTAGAATGCAGTGTTCCTTCTCTCCAAATATTTTGGTAATATATTTAGAAGAACTTTTATCATTATATTATTATATTATGCTAGAATATAAGTTTAATAAATTGTTCAACAAACCATTGACGATTACCTAAGTGCCCATGACTTGAACCCAAATATATGAATGCCAACACCACCGAAAGCTGTACGGTGGAAGTGGGCACCATGCAATTGCAAATTAAAAGGGTATGGAATTGCCTCATGATTTTATTAGATAGGTCCACGATCACGCTTGAATGATTCGAAGGATATAGATTTCCATCATGCAGAAAGTGGGCAGCTCAAATAAACAAAGGCAAGTTTATCTCACCCACTCCTTAGCCTCTTTAAGTGCAATATACTAGTTTATTGTCTTGAACTAATTTTTTTAAAATATATAAAAAATTACCAAGAGCATGAGAAATGTTTTGCATTACTATTAAGCCTGAGCAAAAAAATAAATCTTGAAATCCATTGACTTTGATCTTTACCTGGCTTGAGTTTCCAATTAAACTATATAAGAGTTAGATGTGAATTGGTTTATTTAATAGATTCATAGAAAACTCGAATGATCAGTTTTTATTTTAAAAAATTAATGTTGAATGATGAAATTAGAAAAAAAAAACAATAAGGAAAAAATAAAAGAGGATGTCGGGCAACAATAACTTTTCAAACTCGTAACCCGTGTTAGTAGAGTGGAAATACCATATATGAAAAAATGGTGAAACTCAGTCCCCAACAAATCTAACATTGAATGATGAATTATCACTATTATTACTATTACTATTACTATTATTATCTTTATTATTATCATTTTTATTATTATTACTATCATTATACCTATTACTATTATTACTACTATTATTAAGTAATATCATCATCATCATCATCATCATCATAATTACTATTACTATTAATAGCATTAATACTATTATCATTATTGTTGTTGTTGTTGTTACTATTATCATCATTATTATTTTGATTATTATTAATATTATTACTATTATTATTATCATCATCATCATTACTGATATCATAACCACTATCACCATCATAATAAACTATTATTATTACTATTACTATAATGACTATTACTTTTATTATCATTACTAACTACTACTACCACCACCACCATCACTACCACCAATACCACTACTACTACTATAAATTATTACTATTACTATTACTATAATTACTATTACTATTATTATCATTACTAACTACTACTAAAACTACCATTACAACAACAACAACAACAACAACAACAACAACAACAACAACAACAACTACTACTACTACAACGACTACCACCACCACTACCACTACCACTACTAGTGGCCGTAGTGGAGGTGGTAGTGGTATTGGTATTGGTAGTACTGGCGGTAGTAGGAGTAGGAGTATTAGTATAACATACATATATATATATATATATATATAAGAAAAAAACAATAGCCACTAATATTTATAAATAAATATTTCGACTCCACAACAAGCAAGTAATAAAATAAAAACCTGTAATAAAACAACTTTTTAAATAAAAAATATTTAAATTATGCAAGATAAAAACAATAATTCACTTATGAAATGTACCGTATACAAAAATAGTATCATGTGAATAATACTTTCACTAAATAAGTTTCCATGAAAGATTGAAGGGGTCACAAATGGCCCCATTTAAAACCCAATCTTCTTAGACATATATATCATGTCTTCCACTTCTTCTACTCAACATTTGGTTGTACCAACCAATGTTGCTTTGACAAGTATTATTTTGGTAGTAAAGACCCCACCGTCATCTTATGTGGTGCACAGTGAGAAACCTGAAAAATTCAATGGATTTAACTTTAAAAGGTGGAAACAAAAGATGTTATTCTATCTTATTGTCTTAAACTTGGCAAAGTTCTTGATTGAGAAAGCACCAAAATCATCAGAAAATGAATTTGACTCAACTACTATGGTGACTGGATGCATGGAATCATACCGATTTCATGTGTGAGAACTACATCTTGAATGAGTTGGAAAGCACATTACATGATGTATATAGTTCAATCAAGAGTGAAAAAGTACTATGAAAAGCTTTAGACAAAAAATACAAAGTTGAAGATGCCGGTATGAAGAAATTCATAGTCGATAAATTTCTAGATTTCATTATGGTTGATTTAAGGACCTCAATGAACCAAATTAAATTTTTTTAACTCATCTTGCATGATATACATACTGAAGGTATGTCTCTAAATAAGTCCTTCTAAGTAGTTGCAATAATTAGAAGATATTCATTATCTTGAAAAAACTTCAAGAACTATCTTAAGCATAAGCGGAAGAAGATGAAAATTAAAGACCTTGTTTTGAGATTGAGGATAGAAAAGGACAATAAGTTATTTGAAAAGAGAAATAACTCTTCTAGTTCCCTAAAAGAAAATGTTATGGAAGAAGTGATAAGGTCACACAATAAAAATCAAAAGAAGTTTGTTGTGAAATGTAAAAGAATTGCTAAGAAGTTTAATGGTAAGTGATTTATCTGCAAAAACGATAGGACATTTGGCCAAAGATTGCAATAATAAAAGTAAGCAAGGAAACCATACAAAAAGATTGCTCAAGCTAATTCCACCGAGGTTGATCACTTCACTAATGCAGTTTCAAAAATGAATTTGCTTTTGTTGTTTCTAAAGTCAACCTTATCAATAATTCTAAGTATTGGTAGGTTGATACTAGTTCTACAAGACATGTATGCTCTAAGAAGAGGATGCTTTCAATTCCACCGAGGTTGATCACCTCACTAATGAAGTTTCAAAAATGAATTTGCTTGTGTTGTTTCTAAAGGCAACCTTATCAATAATCCTAAGTAGTGGTGGGTTGACACTGGTTCTGCAAAACATATATTTTTAAGAAGAAAATGCTTTCCATTTAAAAAAAATGGATGAAGAAAACCTATACCTAGGGAACTCATCAACCTTCAAAGTACTGGGTGTTGGAAATGTCATACTGAAGATGATCTTTGGAAAGCTTTTCACCCTTAACAATGTATTGCAAGTTGCTGACATTAGGAAGAACTTAGTTCCTAGCTCATTACTTAGCAAATGTATTTTCAGGATGGTTTTTGAGAATGATAAATTTATAATCTCTTTAAGAGTAGCATGTTTTTAGGAAAAAGATATCTATTTGATGACCTTTTTAAAATGAATGTAATGACCATTGTAACCAATAATGAAAACAAAAATAAGAATAACTCTTCTTTTTATTTTCTTGAGTCTTGTAATGTGTTTCATGACAGGTTAGATCATGTGAATTATAATTCTATACAAAGGTTAATAAAACCATAAATTATTACCAAATATGATTTTTGAGAAAAATCATAAGTGTGAAATTTGTATAGAATCAAAATTCACTAAACCTTCTTTTCAAACAAGTAAAAGAAGTAGTGAACCTCTAGAGTTAATCCACTCAGATATTGGTGATTTAAAAGTTTATGTAAACAAGAGATGAAAAAAAGTATTATATTACTTTTATAGATTATTGCACAAGGTATTGTTATACTTATTTGCTTATTAGCAAAGATGAAGCTTTTGAAATGTTTAAATATTACAAGAATAAAGTTGAATATCAACTTGAAAAAAGATAAAGATATAAGAAGTGATATAGGTGGAGAATACAAAGTACTAATTGGTGAATTCTGTTCTCAAAATGGTGTTATTCACCAAACTACTACTCCTTATTCATCATATTAAAATGGCATTATGGAACATAAGAACCAAATATTAAAAGAAATGATGAATGTCATGTTGATAAATTCGGGATCACCTTAGAGCTTGTAAGGGAAGACAATTCTAACTGCCAATTACATATTTAACAAAGTACCCCATAAAAATTTAGATAAGACACCATATAAATTGTTAGAAAGATAAAAGACTTTCCTACAAATACCTCAAAGTATGGGAATGTCTTGTAAAGTAGCAATACTTGATTCTAAAAAGGTCAAGATAGGACATAAGACTATGGATGATGTATTTATCAGATATGCATACAATAATAGTGCATATTTAATTTCTTATACACAAGTCAAGTATTATGAATATTCATCCTAATACTATTATGAAATCAAGAAAGTTTGTGTTTCTATGGAAAGAAACATGAGAAAATCATTCACTTAAGAAAACAAATGAGGCTAACTCAAGTAATCATCATCAATAAGAAGATGATTAAGTTGAGCTTATAAAGAGTATAAATGAAAAAAACAACCAAAACATTAGATCATGATTCTTAACATGTTTGTTAGAAAATGAACCTCGAACCTACTCCCAAGGTAATGTCTTGTCCAGAAGCTTTTTATTGAAAAATGACAGTTAATAGTGAAATTGAATCCATTATGAATAATCATACATAAGAACTAGATGATCTTCCTTCTAGAAGTAAACCATTAGGCCTTAAGTGGATCTTTAAAGGAAAGATGAAAGTTGATGACACTATTGATAAATATAAAGCTAGACTTGTTGTTAAAGGTTTTAGACAACAAGAAGGTATAGACTATTTTGACACATATTTACTTATTTCAAGAATAACTTTTATACAAATATTAATAGCCATTTTAGCTATTAAAAAGCATGAAATACATCAAATGAATGTGAAAATAACTTTCTTAAATGGTGACCTTAAAGATGAGGTTTACATGGAACAACCCGAGGGGTTTGTTGTTGATGAACAAGATGGATAAGAAAACAAAGTCTATAAGCTTGTCAAATCATTATATAATTTGAAAAAAGCATCTAAATAATGGCATGAAAAGTTTGACAAGGTTATGTTGTCAAATGAAGTCAAAATCAACAAAGTTGATAAATGTGTTTATGTAAAAAATACATATAAAGACTATGTTATTGTATGTCTCTATGTGGACGATATGCTAATTTTAAACAGAAATGATTACATGATCAAGATTACTAAGAAAATGTTAATTAATAAATTTGACATTAAAAACTTAGGTGTTGCAGATGTCATAATAGAAATAAAATTTTTTCTGATATGTAATGGATTAATATTGTCTCAATCTCATTATGTTGAGAAAATTCTTGAGAAATTTTCTAAAGATAACAATAGTACTATCAAAACACTAATTGATATAAGTGTATATTTGTCTAAGAATAGAGGTAAGAAAATAAACCAACTGAAATATTCTTCAATAATTGGAAGCCTAATGTATGTTATGAACTACACAAGGCCTTATGTTGCATACTCAATTAGTAAACTTAGTAGATTTATAAGTAATCCAAATATAGATCAATGAATGACAATAAAAAGGGTATTCATGTATTTAAGGTAAACCTTTGATTATAAGCTACACTATATTGGTTACCTAGCAGTACTAGAAGGGTATAATGATGCTAATTAGATATTCGACAATAAGGATTCAGAATCCTATAGTAGATATGTCTTCACATTTAGTGAAGTAGCTGTGTCATGGAAATCCTTTAAAAATACATGTATTACTAGATTCATGATAGAATTATAGTTTATTACTCTTGATAAAGCTAGAGGGAAGATGAATGGATTTGAAGTTTCTTAGAGAATATTTCATGTTGGCCAAAACCAATGTTAGCTATTTGTATCATTTTTTATGGTTAGTTAGCAATAGGAAAGGCACAAAGTAATATATATAATGAGAAATTTAGACATATACATTATAAACATAATAATGTTAAATACTTGCTCTTAAATAGAATTGTTTCCATTGACTATATAAATTCAAATGAAAATATTACGGGTCCGTTAACCAAAGGATTGTCGATAAAGTTTGTGTATATAATTTATTGAGGGGAATGAGCTTTAAGCCTTTAAAAGATGAAAGAGTGCAATGATGGTAACCATACCTAGTTGATTGGAGATTTCAAGATCTAGGTTCAAATAGAAAACTAAGTCATATAATATTCTCTGTAGCATTAGAAAATTATTATTTCCTACTTGTTCCTATGATAAAATAAGTGATAGCTGCAGCGTGATAAAGGATGAGCTGAGCTCTTAATGATTTTCATATCTTGGTACACCAAATAGAGTATAACAATATACTCGTAATGAAAAACAACCTATATGAGTGGGAAATGTGGTCGTTTCTTTGAGAATTTCGATAAACGCTTAATTCTCTAAAGCACTCATGGATCTAAGAGTTGTTCAAAGCAAAATGAACACAACAGTGAGAACCAAAGAAAATATCTAGGTAAAGAACTATGTGAGTACTCTTTTCTTGGTTTACACAAAAGGTTGAATAGTTTAAGACATCATGTTCACTATTTAGCTGAATAAATCCAATAGTATTTCACTAAGAGAAGCTCAAAACCAAAAGCTACCTATTATAATGTAGTAATCTACCAAATCAGTATCTTTTAATAAATTTTTGAGTCGTTTTTAAACTGGTAAGATAATTTTCATTCATGTGGGGCATTATTGGAAACTTGTTTTAAATAAATAAATTATGGATGAATGAGAAATTAATCTCCAAGAACCCTTGGTTTTCCCATTTAAAGAACTCTTGGATTTTCTAGATTTAATTCTTGATATATGGTGACAAATTAATAATTGATAATGGTAAGAATTAATTCTTAGTAATTCTTTAACCTTTTAGCTTCTAAAATTCATTATAAAAAAGAGGGTGAATGAAGAGTTTCTATAATTATTTTTGTATTGAAAGCATATTTGTCATTAGTTATGTTTTTACATGCTTATAGATTAAACTCATATGAACTCTAAGTTTTTTTAAAAAACTTTCTTATATTTAGCATGTCTTGTCATGATAAACCAAATATCATTGTTCACTAGTCTAATGTGTGTGTAGTTGGTTTTACAAATAATACTGCTCGTAAAGACTCTAAATAATTTTGGCATGATATTTCTGAATATCCATACGACGCACCAAAAATTATTGCATCATAGTCCCCCACAAGACCAACATTACCATAAAATAATATAATTTTATTTGATGAGAAATTATTAGGTATTAAATATGGGAACTATCTTGAAAATTATCCATATCTTTTACATTTATATGAAACAAAAGAGTACCCTTTTGATAAAATAATTTCTCTTATTAGATAACATGCTTGGTCTCTAATTGTTAAAAAAATTATGATAAAGAATAAGAGTTTTCTTAGATGCTACTCTAGAATATTTGAAGCCGACACTAAAACTCTAGGATGGAGCTAGTATAATTTTATAAAAGGATAAAATTAATATAACAAGATTTATAATTTTTTCTTCTAATCTACATTTGTATATACAATTTGAATTAAAAATTTAAAATTAAACACAAGATATATAAACTAACAAAAAAGAGACTAAGAGTAATTCTAAACTGAATCATAACTATGAAATTAATTTAATCTTCATAATGCATCCACCATTTTATTTTTGTTGGTCTTTGTATTTATCAAATATAAAAATATAAAGTTTTTATAAAATATTAATTAAAACAAAATATTATTCATGGATGATATTTTTTTAAATAAAGTAAAATAAAAAAAATAATAAAGAAAGATTTTTATATTTATTTTAAATTTTTTTTTTTGGAATAGAAACAATTCCATTTGCTAACTAAACAGAATCAGTTAAGATTCTATTTGAAGCAAGAAACAGGAGACATAAGATTTCGAATCACACCTTGAATATCAATAATTTTATGTAAAAAAAAAAAAAATCAAATTCAATCCCATCACAGAAATGCTATAAAAAATCTACTTATAAAAAAACTTTGTTGAAATCAACGAAGAAAAGTAAAAGGGAAAAGTTAACTTGCATTAGATTAAAAAAAATCCAAACTTGAATTGAAGTCAGATGTTGTTGCTTAGGAAGAAGTAGCTTTAATTGAAGGATTTAGGTCAGGGAAAATTAGGGAAAACAGGAGAGGAAGGGAATTTTTTTTTTTTTTTGGCTATTGTGTCTCGAAGTGGGATTTTTATCCCTAATGGAAAAACGAGGTTGTTTTTCTATAAAAAAAAAAAAAGGAAAAAAAGAGAGGGAGAGCGCTTTGAAAATTTCAAGATTTTTACAGGGACTGGGCCTCCACTAGGCTCCTGGCTGCCTCAACTACAACCCACAGTAAGGAAAACTGCAGAAATAGATATACATGAGAAAAGCAAGAATTGCATCTTGAATATCCACTTCAAATGTTCACATTGAAGTTCTGAGAAATGGGAAAGTTTTGATAGAAAATCCTCTGTTTTCTTGTATCTTTGTCAAGGACAACACTTGTATATGATGAAGCTTCCCTTGCTTCTGTACTTGCTTTACTTTCATCAAAAGAAAATCCTGTTGCGAAATTTACCAAGTATGGGGCCAACAAGAGGTCCTCAGCAATTTTTTTCCTTCTTTCTTTTTCCCTTTACTTTACTTTACTTAATTTTGACCATTGAATCAATGCTGCATTATGGACCTAATTTCTCTTGGAAATTATATCATGGAAAAATAAAAGACGAGGCAAATAACACCTCACTATCCATGCAACCCTTTGAAATAATTGATTGAAATCATTGCATTCCCATGCGAGATACTGTAATGTATTATTGGATGGATGCCCCACTTTCTCTTTTTTTTCCTTGGAAATAATCATGAGGCTAATACTATGCGCATTTAACCAAAGTGCAAATGCAAAGAAATGTTCTTGATCATGGGCTCTAATGAAAAGAAAAATTAAAAATAGTTTTGACTTTTCCGGAATAATCCAAGCATTTGTTCACGCCAGAAACCCCACACACAAATACACATTTTCTATGTTTATACAGGGTGGATTTGCGACTTGAGAAATGGCAATGGTCATGGTGGACCCTAAACTTGAGTTTTTCTTCTTTTCATATTGTTTGGTAACTACTAGCTAGCCCAGTAGTGAAGAACAGGAAAATACCTATTGCACTTCATTGTTTAATCATTTTATACTTCCTTTTCCTCCTCTGTTCCTCTATAAATCGAGAGGGTTGCCAAGCCAAATGCACTGCACACCCCTCAAATCTCTCTGGCTCACTCCTCAAGCACGCACATACCTAGTATTGTGTATTCAGCCTATTTTTTTGGATCAAGTGAAAATGAGGACATCTTGTATGGTAGTTTGCACTCTTTTGGTACTACTTCTGGCTAAAGAACATGCCAAAGTGGATGCTGTGACATGCAGCCCAGCACAGCTGAGCTCTTGTGTGAGTGCAATCACATCTTCTACTCCACCAACTAACCTATGCTGCAGCAAGATCAAGGAACAGAAGCCTTGCCTTTGCCAGTACCTCAAGAACCCAAAACTTCAGAAGTTTATCAACACTCCAAATGCCAGGAAAGTTGCTAGCACCTGTGGAACTCCCTTCCCCAAATGCTAAATGATCTATTAGAGCCTTAATTATATGATAAGGATTTTCTTCTCTCAGTTTCTCTGTATCCTGAATGAATCATGTAGGTTACTGCATGATTAAAAGGGTGGTGCGGAGGCTTGAGAGTCGGTGCTTAATTTATCTTTAAATCTGCAGGTGTGGGATAATATGTGTATGGTGGTACTAGTAGTAGAGCACTAGTTAATGGAAATAATGTTGGTGTCATGGTCACATGTCACCAATTTCTGTCTCTGGTGTGGTTTATTGTATACTACTGGTAATTTAGAAGGCATTTTCTGTAATATTTTAAATTTTGAAATCTATGCTGGATCATTAGCTCATCACAACATGTCTGATGACTCCAGACTCTCTCTCTCTCTCTCTCTCACTCCCTCACACGCACAGCATAATCATATTTTTAGAGCAGTTTAGTCAGCAGGCAAGGTGCTTAATTTTGAGATAGCAAGTACAAGAAAATACTACATATAATTTTTCATGCGTCAAGGGAATGCCAAAACAGTAGAGCTTCTTGGCTGGCATTGATTAATTTAACTGCATTTCTTTCTTTTCTGTCTTTAGAAGGTTAATCAATCACAAGAAAACTAAATGAATGAATTCCTTTTTATTGAAATATGAAGATCCCAGAACATCATCATCCATAGTGCTCTCAATTGATCACACCATCATGAAAAAAGAATCTAGAATGCTTGGAGAGAAACTCCAAAATTCCTTTACATGTACAGAATGGAAATACTTACAAACAAAAAGAGAGTTTCTCACAAATGTAGAATGTTTGAAATTTGGTTCCAGCCCGTAATCCATGGTCTCTTATCTGTTGGCAGTGCAAAATTGAGTTCAAACATCTCCTTTGACATTTTTCCTCCTTCGCAGAACCCTACAAGTTTTGCCACTATGTCAGCACTCTCCTGTATATGCTTGGCATCATGAGGATCTGTCCACAGTTTATTAACAAACTGTAGCCTCCTCTGCTTCCCATCAAGTGGGACATTCCATTTGATGTATAATTCGTCTCTCTCTTCTGCAGTCAGACGTGAGGTCAATCTTTTTGCAAGGAACTCCTTTTCACGTTTCAGTGCTCTAATACTGCAAGACAGTATGAGACAAGAATTGTAAATATTCAATCATCTTGAAGATAAAGAAAGAAGGGAAATGCCAGTTCTAGTAAAATTGGCGAGAGAGAGAGAACCTTGATGACAGAGATATTGTAGGCTCATCTCCAAAATGAGCTGGGCTTGCATTGCCAAGTTCTGCCAAATGCTGCTGCAACCAAGTCAAGCGTCTTAGCTCCACTTCCATGTATATTTGATCAGCAGGGTCGCCCTTGAATAACAAATAAAACTGTGTCCTGTGGATTATGGATACATAGCACATATCCCACAACTCAATGATCAGCTGCCTTTGCTCCCTAAAAGTCACATGCCACGAAACTTGGGGCTGCTCTGGCTCATTTATATTTTCTTCCTCCTCTATAGTATATCCAGCTGCTTCATTTGCTTCCAGCTCAAGGACCTAAATGAATCACAATTGCAGATGATTTAAATTTCAAAACTTCGTATGAAATCAGAAAAACTGGCCGTGATATAATTTCAATAAATATGCAAATGAAAAGAACCGGTTGGTGCACTGAAAAAAAAAAAATCAAAGCAGATGATAGAATAACAATTATACCTGGCAAACAATTAGCTGCTTTTGGTATTGCAATTTGGCCACACGTTCTTTAAGTTCGGTCACGTAAGTTCTTATGCTTCTAACATTCTCCTCTGCTGCATTCTGAAACATTTTCTGCATTTTCTTCATGTTCACTGAACTTGAGCGCCGATAGCCACCAGGTGTCCCTTCCTTTGATGAGATTTCCCCCCCTTCTTCAATCTTTGTAGGAGTCTCTTTCTCAGACTCTGACATGGTCTCGCTGACTACAATGTCATCATTATTCGGAGCTCTATTTTCAATCTCACTTTCCAAAACTTGCCGAGAAGTAGACAGCGGGGAGCAAGGAGACCTTATAAAATTTTGCCTGTTGGTGCCATTACTTGAAGCCAAAGGAAGTATCTTTTTCTTCTTCTGTTGATTCTTAGCTTTTGAAGCTGCTTCACAGTTTGATTGTGGATTATTGTTTGGAAGAGACATTACTAATTTGTCAATGGACTTTTGAACATTTTCAAGTTGCTCTTCGAGATCTGCAAAAGTGCTTCCCTGTGAATGAAGCCTTGTTATTTCATCTTTGAGATTAGCATTGACACTCTTGTTAGGAGCTACAACACTTCCAATTTCAACTTCTTTTGGAACCGGTTGGATAGTGCGCATGTCCCTGATTTCTGCTTGCAGTTTAGCAATTGTCTCAGCTGCATCTTGGTTGCCTAATCTATGACAAGCCACCTCCTTCTGTAGAACTTCCAGAGCTCGATTTGCTTCCTCCCCAAGTTGCTCCTGAAGGTGTTCAAGTTTGCGAATTTCATGCATTAGCGTGAAAGGTGCAGTTGATGATTGCCTCATAGACTGCCTTAGCAACGTTTTCCTGGTTCTATCACAGTGGCTTGACTCCTTGATGTCAAGATTTGGCAAGGATGCATCAGAATAAGAGAGACATTTCTTCACTAATGGACGGGGTGATTCCAGTGTGCTTGAAACCTGTCGATCCTCTTGAAGTTTTCTGCGCAATTCATCCACCTCAGATTGCGCAAGATCTCTTTGGCGTCTCAGCTCCTCCATTTCCATCTCCATCTAGACACAATAAGATACAAAGGCCACGGATTCATTTGCATTATTATAATTTTGAAGTCAACTAAAATTAAAGTAATACGACAGCTTACCTGCCGAATTTTGAAGTCTTTTTCCCTTGAAGGGTCAGGAGTGCGCAGCTCTGCTTCCAGCCTGGCTACCTCCTTCTGCAGATGTTTCACAAGCTGCTTATCCGAAACAACCTAATAAAGTTTCACATAAAAAATATTCAGTATTTGAATTGTCATTTAAAGTCAGAAGGAAACTCAATTAAACAGGTTTAGAAACAAAAGATCGATACCATGTTGACATGGGCATTATTAGTTACTTCCTTTGCTCGTGTGGCAAAGTAAAGGGTATTTCGAGATTGTTCAACATGGGTCAGAGCTGGGCTTAAAGTGCATATGATGGCAGTACGAGCATTCCCACCAAGTGAGTGCTGCAATATGCGAGTAAGCTTCGAGTCTCTGTAAGGTATATGACCACTACGTTTCCCAACACTACATAGATAAAAACAGATGGTCAATGCAGAAAAAGAAAATTTTTTCTATGTTAAATGATAAATTTAAGGTTTATAATTGTGAGCATGTGTACATTTCGCAATTCTGTACTGCTATAGCATGTGAAAGCATGATAAGAATAGGCTCTGACCTGAGCTTTCTAATCACAGTTGTCAGGGTCATCAGACTAAGATTAATATGGCAACCTTCCCTGAGTCTGGCACCATCTGCATGTGTCTGTGAAGCTCTTTCACTTCCAGCTAGATCAACAAAATTCTGCAAGTCATTGGTAACCCAATAGTTATTAGTTATAATCACACAAGAAATACTGCACTTTAGATGGCAACTCATTGGGCCGAAAGGATGAGCGAAATAAGGCAAGAGTTTCTATATTTTTTACCAGGCTTGCAACGAAAGATCTCACACAATCTGAATTTTCTCGAAGTGTGCTTTCTATTGTCTACATCAAACACAAAAAAAAAAAAAAAACAACAACAACAACAACTCACATGTTAGTTTTCATAGAAGAACTGTTATAACTTGAATCAATACATAATATGATCCGTGAACCCTACCAGCCTTATAATTTGGTGTGATCGTGAGCTAGTATCATTAAGGGCAGTTTCACCAACTTGCCTTTGCGCTACAACATAATCAGAAACAAGTTAATCAACTGCCAATTAGCAATGTATTTGCAAAGGAAGAAGCTTCACCAAATTACCTTCACATATACTGATTAGATGCCTTAAATGCTGATCATTACTCGCTGTCTCTTCTACCAACTTCTCAACCACAGTACCTTTCTGCATTTGGGAATCACAAGAAATACAGTAAATGAGAGAATCATTCAGAAAAGCATATGAAGTTCATTCTTGACTGCAGAAAAAAACTCATAAATGCAACAATACCTCCGGGTCATCTAGAAGCTTTAGATTGCGACCAGATTCAGAATTTAACAGGTCCCTGACATTTTCATTATAGATTTCTAGTCCAGAAATCCTAATTGTAAAATCTCTCTCTGGTGTCTGCAGTCAGTCCAAAACAAAAACCACAACTTTCTAATGAATATAGTTTTGCTATAAACTCAATAAACTAGACCAAGTAAAATCCAACTTTCTAGAGCACAATGTCAGATTTTGATGAAGCTTACATTCACTATATGCTTATAGATGTCATTAACAGCTTTATCAGTTATCCCTCTCATCGTGTATGTCTTCCCACTGCTAGTTTGCCCATATGCAAATATGGTTGCTGTAATGTAAAAATGAAAGAATTATTTAATCCAGATGCACTACAAAAATCACATAACCTGAGATTTACCATTGAAAGAATAGGTTATATTACCATTTATGCCCATCAAAGCAGACAAAGCAACATTTTTCACTCCATCTTCATAAACAGCTTCAGTTATACTAGAAGGACCAAAAACTTTATCTGAAAGCGGAAAAACAAAAAACAAAAAACCTTAATTAAAGCATGAAATCACAAGAAACTCTCTTATATAATTCAAACAACAAAAACAAAAAAGAAAGCTGCAATTAAATTACCAAAAATGAAAGAGGCCGGTTGAGCTGCTCGTTCTTGAGGGGGTGGCTTAAAGACAATAGTATGATCATCAACACAGTCCCAAGCAATTTGGTCCTTAGCTAACTGCTCCTTCTTGTTTAAAGGCCTTAATCTTACAGTAACTACAATCTTCTCCTCTTTTGCTTTAGGCCCTCCTGGGGTTGTTGCTGGTGTCCTGTCAATCTTAGAAGCTGGTGTTCCAGGGGTTCTAAGTGTCATCTTTTTTGGTCAAAATCTACTCTTTCCCTTTACAATTCACTCACAAGAGACCCGAAAATGGAAATCACCAGCCTCTGCCTCTCTCACTGGAGAGACTAACAAAAAACTGGGACCTCTCTGTCTTGGATGCAGAATTTGTTTATACAAATAAATAGCTGCCAAATCCAATTCAATAAAAAGATTAGAAGTTGCATCGAAAGACTCATTTCTTCTCCTGACCAAGTTCTTTCAGAAAATCAATTTCTCCAAATTAAAACAGCAGAAAATTGAAAAAGGAAACAAAAAGCTGTAAACTTTACTCCATTATCGGTTCACTTTCTATTAGATCCAAATTGATTGATCAAATAAATAATAATATGCTTTAATGGACCAAAATTTTTTTAAGTTTTCCTATTAACATTCTTTCCAAATTCATGCGTTATCCGGTAAATTAAATGAAGCACAAATCAATCACAAAAAAAGTAAGTTCCTTACCATTTTTAAGATGGGTTTTCGATGATCAATATAAACTAAATCATACGTGGAAAGTTACTCAAAACCCTCTAAATTCTAACCAATTGAAGCTCTAAGATCTAATGTCTTACCTTTTAAAAACCATAAGGATTTAAAAATAGAAAACATTATGGGACAAAAAGTAAATGAAACAATTACCTACAGGAATCTCAAGCCGAGGTCTCCAGATAAACAAGCAGATCCAGAGAAGAACCGATAAGAACTAGCTCTTTTTCAGAGAGAGAATGTAAGAGGTGGGTTTTTGCAGGGGTTAAAGAGAGAGAGAGGGTCTGCTCTTTTCATTGCCTTCTTTATGAAATGAAAACCTGTGACCAATTTGAATTTGATTTCTAACGGCTAGTTCGTTTCTTTTCTTTTCTGAGGTTCTGATTTCTTCATTTTTAGGGAAAACTACACATATACCCTCAATCAATTGAGTGTGTTTCAATTTGGTCCTCTTTATTAATAATGGCTCCCATATTACCTTTGCTTTACCAAAATGGAAAGTTCCAATCTTCCCAATTTGCGAAAAAATAAAATTTTCAATTGCACACGTGGTCATTTTTCTTAACATTATTGATTTTTTTTTTGTCCATAATCACTCATTTGAATAGCATATTGGCGTTTAATCAAATCAATTATCAAACGTTATGAATGATGGATGAGTTTGTTTTTTTTTTTTTTTTGGTGTTTATGATAGTGTAATTATGATTGTTTTTTAAAATAATTTTTATTTGAAAATATATTAAAATAATATTTTTTTTATTTTTATAAAATTATTTTTTATATCAGTATATTAAAACAATTTAAAAATATAAAAAAATTAATATTAAACAAAAACAAATTATTTTTTTAAAAAAACTATTTAGAATATAATTTCAAACTGCCTCTAAATAATCTATAGATAAAAATAAAATATGAATTTTATATATACTAAGGGCCCTTTCTCATGATTTGGCATTATTAGGCTTTTAGACTTCTTGTCAATTTTATAATTTATGTGTGTAGTTGATTTTTTTTAATAACATAGTGTGGTAAAAATTTTAAAATAATACAAGCTGAATTTTTTTAAAAAATAATATAGTTTGAACAATTTTGAATATCATTTTTGCTTACAATTTTTATTGGTAATAATGATTGTTTCATCATATTTTATAATACATGTTTTCTTATAAATTAATTAATCTAAATAAAAATCAATTTAAAATTTTATAAATATTAAATAATTAAAAGATAGAATTCAAGATACAATAGCTATGAAAAAAATAAATAAAATGATGTGATGAAAAAAAAACAAAAAAAGAAAAATTAATAATAATTCACCAAAAACACGCTTCAATTTCATTTTTAACATTTTTAATAACGTTAATATATCTATGAAATGATTCTAACTGATTAAAAAAATAAGAAATCGTATGAATTACACACCCGATTATAATACCTGAAAAAAAGAAATTGGGAATTGGGATCTTAATTTTTTTCCAGATTTTAATTCAAGTTATATGGTTGATGTGAGGATGAGTTTCGACCAGGAGAGGCTAAAATTAGAGCTTATTTACTATGGAGGGCTATTATATCTGAAGATGAAAATATTTTAAAATATATTAAAATAATATTTTTTTATTTTTTAAAAATTATTTTTAATATCCGTATATCAAAATAATATGAAAATATTAAAAATATATTAATTTAAAATAAAAATAATTTTTTTTTTATTTCTGTTTAAGCAGGTTTGGATTTGATTGAAATACAAGCGGGGCTCGACTGGATTGTGTTGAGAAGATAGAGATTGACACTGCGAAGGGGGTTTTGGTGACTGTCCTTGGTTAAGGGAAGAGGAAAAGCAATAATGGGTTTTCAAAGGGCTGGTGACAGGGTTTTTGGTATTGCAGTAGCTGTTGTGGTTGTGATTTTAAAAAAATTATTTTATAAAAAGTATTTTTAATTAAGACTGGTTTGAAAAAATAGATGTTTGGTTAAAATTATGATTAAAATTGAGGTTGAACAAAAAATAGTTTAATGTGTTTGGTTAAAAAAATGCTTTTCAAATTGAGGTTATAAAATAATTAATATATATATATATATATATATATATTAATATTAATAATTTTTAATTTAAATATTATAGATTTAACTACTGTTATTACATCATGAAATAAATAATATTGATATCAAATATTTTTTATTATTCCATTTAACTATGTGCAATGTCATCACATACAAAATCTATCCAACAAGGACTATATTTTCCATGGTTTCTTAAGCGCGCAACAACAAAAACTGAATTTTTTTTTAACTGGGTCGGACCCGGCAAGAACATAATTGGAATTGCGATCAAATTCCACAAATGCTACATCATCATGTGATATCTTTCTAATTTATGTAGTGTTATTAAATAATATTAAATACTAGTTTTTCGAGTAAAACACATTTTTTTTAAAAAAATTTACAATTTCATTACATACAAAAGTCATTCGACAAGAACTATAGTTTCCATGATTTTTTGAGCGTGCAATAAAATTACGTAAAATATTATCAGGAATAAAATTGAGATTACAGTACGAGTAAATGTAATTCACCTTAAACTAATTTAAAAAAAAATAAAAAAAAATATTTTTCACGTTCACGTGAACAATGCGAGTGAAATCAATTAACTGCACTGGTTTTTCGAGGAAAAAAAAACTAAACTTTTCACACTGGTTTTTTAAAAAAAGAGCATGGCTCCACTGTTCATTAAAAATACCCACGAAAATGCTGTTTCTCCAAATCTTGCGGTGCGGCAGCGAAAGTTGGTGAGCCCTACCAAGTAAAATTGTTTTTTTTTTTTGCTTTACAAAACACTGATATATATAATTGCGGGTGAACTTACCTGTAGCCACGTTACCAAACAGCCACTCAGTGGTTGTTGAAGATGGTGCGATGAGGTCGGTGGGCTTGTAATGGTTGTAGAGGAGAGGCTGTGGCTTTGGCGAGCGGAGCTTTTGATGGCGCGAATGGTTGATGGTGGTGGATTTGGTCGAGATAAGGAAGATAAGGCGAGGTTTTATTTGTTTCTGCATCTTAAAAATATTTTATTTTTTTTATTGTAAATTAATATTTGATTGTAAAAATATCAAAGGAGAGGAAAAAATTGTGAATTAATTTTTAATTCAGAAGACTATTTGGTTCAGAAAAATAATAACTTTTGGTTTTTGAAAATGTGAGATCTGTAATAGAACAATACATGTTTTAATTAATGATAATGTTTTGTTACTATTTCATAATAAAAGAGATTAATAAGATCATGAGAAAAGAAACATATTTGTTTAGAGAGATAAATATATAAAAATAAATTTGGTCTTGAGACAATTTTAAAATGAATTTTTATTTTTTTAAAATAAAAGGTATAGCGAGAGAATATGTTTTTAGAGATAATATTTATTATTTTTTATCTCTAAAATATCCTTATAAAAAACAATTAATTCTAAAATTATTCAATTAAAACATGTAAGAATAAAAATAATTTTTAACTCGGCTTGAAGATTAATCTTTTAAGAAAATATTTATTATTTTTTAATTAATATATGAGATCTTTCCATTTCTATTTTTAGTTTACCTTATTTTTAAACAGTATTGGTCATGTTTGTATTTTGTAAGGAGGAGCATCCAAGTCAATTGAAGAAATTAGACACTGTCACGTCTCTTCTGTGAAACTTCCTGGCAAAACACTTGGTGATTTCTTGGCCATTACATAGACTTTTATTTTCTTTGTGAAAGCAAATATGAGGCCCCTTGTCTACATTATTAGAAGGTACACCTTAACATTTGCCCAAGCTTCCTCTGTGTGTTGAGCCACCAGTTAAATCCCCTTCTCCTACGTTGAAGACTCTTCTCTCACGTTCTGAAACAGAAAAATGGCTGCCCATCTTTTGTTATTACTCTATCGACACCACCCCATCATCACCATCTTCCTTGTCCTAATCCTTGCATCAACATCTTGTGGTGAGGTTGATAATAAAGATTACAGAGACTGCGAAAAGCATTTTAATTGTGGAGTCTTATCAAACCTTTCTTATCCTTTCTGGGGAGGTGATCGACCTGAAGTTTGTGGACATCAAGGGTTCGAGCTCAAGTGTGAAGAAGGTCAGCTCCCTATAATACCTAGTGACAAACTAGAATTCCACCTATCTCGTTTAAATCAATCTTCCAGGTTGATGACTCTGCAGCTAGTGAATTCCCAAGATTACATTTGTCCTACTCAAACTTTAGCCAATTCAAGTACTGAGAGTGACATCCATGTCTTCGGTTATGACCTCAACCTTCAAAACCTGAACTTACTTTACAACTGCACGGTCCCGAGCTCGACGCTGGTGCAAAATAGAATTTCGAGTTCGGATTGTAGACAATATAGTGGCAGTTCATTCTATAAGTGATGATATCTTGGAGAGCAGTAGTGCGCTAAACCAAACGCAATGTAGCATAAGGATCAAAATCCCCATTCCAGTTGAGTCGTTTCGTCGACTAACGGGTAACATATCAGAATTGGAGCAAGTTTTAGGAGAAGAGTTTAACGTGTCGTACAAGTATGATCAAGGTCCTTCAATTTGCGATGGATGCATGGCTTCGAAAGGAATATGTGGAACC
>Ga0307515_10004962_pt1 | contig 27145 bp, 23 predicted proteins | sample 17_EM_MG_FD_194513 | JGI IMG/M metagenome (GOLD analysis project Ga0307515, IMG submission 194513) | Populus trichocarpa ectomycorrhiza microbial communities from riparian zone in the Pacific Northwest, United States - 17_EM | ecosystem: Host-associated > Plants > Roots > Unclassified | place... | reverse complement strand
GGCAATCGTCTCCACCACCTTTCCCGGCAACGCGACCGTCTACCGCCTGACCAACCGCAACAGCGGCAAAGTCGCCGAGGTATCGAACATGGGCACGGCCGACGGCAGCAACATCCAACAATCGGCCTGGCTCAACAACGGCGGCCAAAAGTGGACCCTCATCGCCACCGGCGACGGCTACTACAAGATCCGCAACGTCAACAGCGGCAAGCTCATGGAAACCGCTGGGCTCTCCCGGGCAAACGACGGAAACGTCGCCATCTGGTCCGACGCCGGCGCCCCCCAACAACACTGGGCCATCACCCCGCTCGGCAACGGCTACCACCTTCTCACCAACCGCCTCAGCGGCCTGGCACTCAACGTCGACGGTGGCTCCACCAGCGACGGCGCCAACATCAACCAATACACCTACTCCGGCGCCACCCAGCAACAGTGGCAAATCGTCACCCTGTAACCACGACCACCAGCTCCGTCCCAACAAGGTCCCCTGCTGCCGCAGCGCGCCCGAGGTCGCCGCATGACGCACGTTCCGCAGTTGCCTGGCCGTCAGCCCGTACCGCGCGCGAGCGTCGTCATTGTTGAGCGGACCCAACGCCGACTCCCCTTCGGAACACATCCGCACCCACAGAGCCGCCCATTCCGCGATCGTCACGGCCGTCGTCGGCACCCGCATTCCAGCAACCCGCGGCTCATCACCCCTCCGCCTTTCCCGGCTTCCACGGCGCGCGCGGCGCGGGCGCCGTCGACCGAGCCGCGACAGCCGACGGCAGCACCAGCGCCTCGACCAGCCCGGCCTGAGCGCCAGGTGAGCCAGCGCACCCCGAACCTCGGGTTGCAGCCGAGCACGCTACGACCGAAGGCGATCAGGCCGTGGAAGGAGCCGGCCAGCACCATCGCCCAGAACAGCCCAGCCGGAGTCAATGCCGCCACCGTCAACGCCGTATCCCTCGACCGGGGGACACCGCCAGCGACCAGTTGCGGTTCGGCAGCGCGCTGACCCCTCCGCCGTAGGCGCCGTCGCGCGGTCGTCCACGTCACGAGGGTGGCGACCAGACTGGCGGCTACCAGGACCACCCAGACGCCCGGCGGCACCCGCTCCGCGGACGCCGTAACACTCCCCCAGGCGTTCATCGAGCACCCGCCAGCGGGATGACCAAACCTTCAGCCGACACCAGCGGACGCCGCGTTACCGCTACCGGCACCGTCGCCGGAGCGGAAGCGGCCTGGTAACGGTCAGATGCCACCCTCGTTGCGCGGGCATCTGACCGTCTGGTGTTACCAGAACGGCCGGCGGCGAGAGCAAGCCCGGGACAAGAAAACAGACATATGGTGGTTGAATGCATGATTGACCTCCGTCTTGGAGGCCCCGAAGCGGCGCCGCTCCCTCCACCCACCCTGTTGGGGAATTTGTTGGGGAACGACGCCGGACCTACCCGTTCGAGGCCGGACCGAGCCGGATGCGCTCACAACGCAGCCGCAGCTCAGAGGCCCATTTCAGGGCTGAGACCAATCGAGCCGGGCGACCGGAGCGGTTCTTCCGAACTGACTACGCGAGTTCGATTCTCGTCGCCCGCTCCACGTTTCTACAGCTCAACAGCTTGATCAACCGAGATTTGATCAATACCCGCACCGCAATTGTTGGGGAACTTGTCGGGAAACGAGCATCGACACAGGGGGCGAATCCGGCCCCAGACAGTGTCGCGTCGAAGATCCGGGACGGTTCGGTGATCCGCAGCTTCGCGAGCAGGGTCTTCTGGGGTTGGGACAGCTCGGTGCGCTGGGCGAACGTGCCGGCGGGGCCTGTGAACATGCCCAGGTGCAGCCGGTCGATCTCGGTGCGGATCTTCGGCCAGGTGTGGCCGGTCTCGGTCTCGGCGACCCGGATGAGCGGCAGGGCCAGCCAGCAGAGCAGGATGTGGGCGCGGATGCGGTCCTCGCGGCGGTGGAACACTGGCCGCAGGTCGAGGCTGCTCGGCCTTGACCTTGGCCTGGTCGAGGCGCAGCAGGCCCTTGGGTGTGACGCGCAGGAACCGGTTCAGGCCGGGCTTGGTCGAGATCACCCCGCGCAGCTCGGCGCGTTTGGTGGCCGACAGCCGGTCAGTGTCGTCGATCAGGTCGGACAGTTGGGCGATCAGCCGTTCGCGGACGGTGGCGTCCCGGTCGGCCGCTTCGGGGTTGCAGCAGATGACGAACCGGTCGTCGGTGTCGATGTTGACTTCCTTGACCTGCGGTGGGTCGCGGAGGCGAGCCGCGGTCTGCGACCCAGACGATGCGGGCCAGGCTCCATTCGCGCATGTCGGTCTTGACCTGGCGGATCAAGAGGTGATTCGTGAGCGCCCATCCTCACCGGATCTGCCTGCGCCGCTCTAGAACATCACCCGATCGAGAACACGCTGCGGACGAGGGCCAGCGGCGGAATTCACTCGTGGGCCGCAGCCATGGCTGTCGCCGACGTGGGCCGGGCGTCTCCGCCCGGCCCACGGGTCGGTCAGAAGCGGCGGAACGCCGTGACGAAGGCGTTGGTCGGGGTGCCGATGCCGGTCACGTCGTCGAAGCCGGGGGTCACGGTGAGGCCCAGGTCCGAGCCGAGTGTGGTCAGGCACGGTTCCGCGTCGGCGTCGCCGTTGCAGTATTTGATGCCCGCCGTGATCGGTGGGTCGTGCGGGTTCACCGGGAGGATGTCGTGCAGTGCGCGGGTGCCGGCCAGCTTGTACAGGGCCGGGTTGACGAAGCCGAGCGCGTGGCCGGTGGCCTGCTTGGCGTCCGCCTCGAGCGCGGCCAGCAGCGGCGACGATCCGCTGGTGCCGCCGCCCACGGGCCGCTCGGCGTACACCGGCGGACCGGGAGCGGGGTCGGTATCGGCCGGCCCGGGATCGCCCGGCTCGACCGGCGTGGGCTCACCCGGCGCGGTGTAACCGACCAGCCAGAACGTCCCGGCGTCGGCGGACACGTCCGGCACTACCCGGCGCGCCGGGACCGTGCCGCCCGCGGTGGCCAGCGAATCGGGAACCACGCCGCGCTGATAGGCCGGCTGGGCGATCTTCGTGCTGAGGCCGCCGCCGGAACCCATCAGGAACGTGCCCGGCGGGGTCACGGCGTACCCAGACCCGGTGATTGCCGTGACGGTGTCGCCCCATCCCCACTCGCCCAGCACCTCGCCGCCGGCTCCGATCGCCAGGCTGGTACCACCGACGCCGGTGGCCCACGGGTCGGAGGTCGGGAACGGCACCTTCGCCGTACCGAGGCTGTCGTCGCTGCCGTCGCCGTAGTCACCGGAGGCGAAGTTCATCCCGATCCCCTCGATCGCGCCCTGCTGCAGGATCAGCTCCCAGGCGGTGATCATGGCGGGCGAGGTGTCCGACTCGATGCCCGGCCACGAGTTGCTGACCACATCGGCCAGGTGGTCGTCGACCACGCGGGTGTGCGCGTCGAGGAAGTCGTACTCGCCGTAGGCGCAACCGGCACTCACGAAGACAACCTTGGCGTCCGGCGCGATGATGTGCACGGTCTCCACGTCGAGCGCCTCCTCCGGGTTGTCACCGTCGGGCCACTCGGAGCAGTCAAAATCGGGCGGAAGGTTCTCGGTGTACTGACCCGGTTCGAACCCGGCCACCCCGTGCGCCGCGAAGAACCGGTCCGCGTCCGCCTCCATGGTGGGCGAGCGCCCGTCCAGCACGATCGCCACGGTCGCACCCTTTCCCGTGTACGGGCTGCCCGCCACGCCATACGCCTGGCGCATCTGGGTGGGCGTGTACCCACAAATCTCCGTGGGCGCGGCGGTCCGGCCGTATGCGATGGGAACGCTCACCTGGTGCTCGCCCCAATAATGCGAGCAGGGGTACGCGTCATCTCCACCGGCCGCGGTCCGGGCCTTCACCGTCTGCGTTACCTTGAGCGCCTGTCGCTCTACGGGCACCTCACTCTCATCGGCCGACTGGCGGTCCGGCACACTCCAGGCGAAGGCGGTAAGGCCGTTGACGGCGGCGACGGCCCGGCCGATGTCGGCCGGCACCGACACGTCACCGACCGGCACGATCTTCCAGTACGACTCCTTGCCTGTCCCCATGTAGTACGCCCGGAACTCGGTGCCGAACGCGGTTGCCGCCTGCCCGACCGTGGCGTCCGCGGCCAGGTAGTGCTCGGTGCTCGCGGTGACGGTCAGGCCTTGGCCGGTGAGCCAGTCGCGCACCTGGGCCACCTGCGCCGGGGTGGCGCCGAAGCGCTGCCGGTACTGCGCCGGGGTCAAGTATTGGGCGTACTGCGGACTGTCCGGATCGGAGACGGCCAGCGCGGTGCGCACCCGCCCGGCGCCGTCCCGGCCGGCGAGGAACACGCGCAGGTGTAGCTCGGTGCCCGGATCGGCCGCCGTGGACTCGCCGGTCAGCGATTCGCTCACCGGCGACGGCAGGGTGACGCGCCCTTCGGGCGACGTACCGGCAGACGCAACACCGGCCGACCCCACCAGGACAGTGGCCGCGAGGCTGACGAGCAGTCCGCGCCACAGCTGTTTCGAAGTCATGCCCTTATGACGCACGCCGATGGTCATCTGTGGCCCGGCCGTGACGAGTAGCCGATCTCGATGTCGCTGATCTCCCCATCGGCGGTTAGCCCAGGGCATTGCAGACATCGCGTCGTCACCGGGTTGCGCCGCCACGAGGATTGGCACAGCCCGGCGCCGGCACACGGGCGTACTGCCCGGCTGGTCGACACGCCTGCCCCGGCAGCGGTGCCCTTCGGCAACCCTGATCCCCCTTCGCTGCATCGGCTACGGCCACAGCGACGGGCCGAGTGCAGCTCCACATCAGGCAAGGCCGAGGCGATGTCGGCGGACTCGAGGACGTCAAGTAAAGCTCCGTCGACCACAATCGCGCCATCCACTCGCCGGTTGCGAGGTCAGGCTGTCTGGTCCGCGTCCTGATCCGGCCGCTCGTCGCGTTTGCGTTCACTGCCTGCCTGAAATCGCGTCAACAGGTTCGCCAGGCTCGCCATCTCGGCGGCGAGCGCGGGCCTTGAACCCCGAGCCGTACGTTTCGGTCGGGGTGCCGGTGTAGTCCTGGATCAGCACGTTGCCGGCGGTGCAGCCCCACGGGCTCCACGTCCAGGCGGTGTAGCCGACGCCGTTCAGATCGGCCCACGCCATCAACTGGTCGATGTAGTCGTGCGCGCAGGTGTTCTGGCCGATCTCGCCGGCCTGCACCGGCACCTGCGCGGCCACCGAGCCGATCTGACTGTCCCAGCAGGCGGTGGTGACGCAGGCGTTGAAGTTGTACGAGTGCCAGGACGCCACGATGTTGCTCTTCGGGTCGGCCGGCTTGTAGGCCAGCCATTGGGTCAGATCGTTGGTCCAGGTGAGACCGGGGATCAGCAACACGTTGCTGGCGCCGGTGGCGCGCACCGCGTCGACCAGGTCTTGCATGCCGGCCACCTGGTAGGTGAAGCCGGTGCAGGTGCCGCCGTCGCGCAGGCAGGTCCACGCCTCGGTCATGTCCGACCAGTTGTTGGCCGCGTCCGGGTAGAGCTCGTTGAACAGGTCGAACAGCACCGCGTCGTTGCCCTTGAACGTGTTCGCCACGCTGGTCCAGAACGTCGGGGCGTACTCGGCGTCGGGCATCGGCTTCTGGCAGGTCGCGTTGACATCGGCGCACGCGCTGGAGGTGCCGGTGTAGGCGCCGTGGCTCCAGTGCAGGTCCAGGATCACGTTGATTCCGTTGGCGACCAGCAGGGTGACGTAGTCCTTCACCGCGCTCTGGTATTCGGCGCCGCTCGGGGTGCCGTAGGTGCCGAGCCAGCAGTCCTCGTTGAGCGGGATCCGGACCGCATGGATGTTCCACGCCTTCATGGCGTCGACCGTGGCCTGGTCAGGCTGCGCCTTGTCGAAGACGCCCTGCCCTGCACGCAGGCAAACTCGGCGCTGGAGCGGTTGACGCCCAGCAGCCGGTAGGTCGCGCCGGCGGCGGTGACGAGCTTGTTGCCGTTGACGTGCAGGGCCGGTGCGGCACCGCCGGATGGCGTGGTGGTCGGGGTGGTGGTCGGCGCCGTGGTCGTGGCGTTGCCGGTGCAGGCGATGCCGTTGACGCTGAACGCGGTGGGCGAGAAGTTGCTGCCGCTGAACGAGCCGATGAAGCCGATCGAGACGGAGCTGACCGGCGGCGGGAAAGTCGAACTCGAGTTTCCAACTCGCCGGCGGATCGCCCAGATTGGTGAAGAAAACATCACCCTGGAACCCATCCGGCCACTGGCCGGCGACCGTGTACGTTGCCGAGCAGCCGGTGGTGGTGGCGGCGGATGCGGTGGACACCGCTGCCACTCCGGAGGCGAGAAGTAGGCCGGATACGGCGGCCACCAGTGCGACGCGGTGTCTCATGGGATGCACTTCTTTCAAGATCATCGATGTTTGGGAGCGCTCCCAAATGATTGGCCACCTTGCTCAAGTCGAAAATGCCGTTCGCCGTGGTCCGGGCCGCTACCAGGTCAGCGGAAGGGCCGACAAGCGCTGAGTCAAGGTGGCGGCGAAAATCTGGTGGTCGTGCTGCGCGGGCGCCTGGCCGTCTGGTGTTACCAGAACGGCCAGCCGCGCGAGCAGGGCCAGCCGCGAAAACGTACATATGGTGGCTAAATGCATCATTGACCTCCGTCTTGGAGGCCCCGAATCGGCGCCGTTCCCTCACGAATCTTGTTGGGGATTTGTTGGGGAACGACGCCGGGCCTACCCGTCCGAGGCCGGACCGAGCCGGATGCGGTCACAACGCAGCCGCAGCTCAGAGGCCTTTTTCGGGACTGAGCCCGATCTAGCCGGACGACCTGAGCAGTTTCTTCCAAACTGATTTCGCGAGCGCCCGGAAAACCGCAGTTCAGAGGCATGATCGAGGCACGGGTCGACACGCTCCACGTCCATCTTCACGGAGCGGCGAATCTTTCTCGAGGTCAACTCGCTGGGTCCTGCGATCGATCCGGCGATTCGCGAGGTAGCTCGGACGACCAGCAGTACCGCCACTCGAGAGCGCGGCGCGTTGCCACGGTTTGGCTCCACAACCGCGGGAAGCTGAGACACCAGCGGTCGGGCGGTTTGCAGGAGAGGGCGATGTCCGGTCTAGGCGGCGGCGCAGGGAACGAGGGTGGCGCGGTTCACGGTGCTGGCGTCGCAGCCTATTTGGCGTGCAGTGGGCCGAAATCCTGGGTATTCGACGTGATCTGCTCGCGCTCTTCCCGCCCAGGTTCGCCCGGCCCAGAGCCGAGTCCGGGCGGGTCTGCCTCACCTGTTCGCGGTCGTCACGCCGGCGTCGCGGGTGGGATGCCGAACTCGGCCCACACGTGCTTGCGGTGGCCGTCGGTGTACCAACCAGCAGCACTCGCCAGTTCGCTGACGATGCGCAGTCCCATGCCACCGGCGCCGGACGGTCGACGGTCGACGGTTTCGGGCGCCGTGTTCAAATCCTCGTCGGCCACGTCGAGGACGAAGGTGTATTCGGTACGGCGCAGATCGACCCGGGTGGGCGGCCTTGCGTGGCGGAGCGCATTGGTTGCCAGCTCGGTGGCGACGATCGCCACCTGCTCCGGAACCGCCTCCAGTCACCGCCGGGCGGCATGGGCTCGCCGTTGAGGGCCGCGAACAGTGCAGTCCGCAGCTGCTGTAACTCGGCGAAGCTGTCCAAGACCCAATGCTGTACGTCTACGGCGGCTTGCGGTGGCAACGAGGCGGTCTCAAGAGGCACCCGGACGGAATTCCCGGTTTTCCGTGCGCTTACGCCTCGGCGTACGGGCCGATATGCACCCTGGCCGGGCCGGCGCCTTCTCTTCCGGTACGGTCGCGCGCTGAGCACCGTTCCCGTGCCGCGATCCGCACGCCTGCTCCGGCCCTGTCCGCGCGGCGCTGTTTCAGCCGGATCGCGAAATGGCAGAAAAATGCATGCAGGGTCGCAGCTTGCCGGTCGGGTAGCTGTTTAGACGGGCGCGCCGTCGTTGGTCAGGTAGATCAGGGACACGTCGTCGGTGCGCGGGTGTGGGCCGACATTACCGGCCAGGATGTGGTCGAGGACGACTTCGGGGGCCGCGGCGGGTGCGGTCCGCACAGCGGCGCACAGTTCCTGCAGGCCGCGGTCGATAGGATGGTGGTGATCCTCGATCAGTCCGTCGGTGTAGAGCAGCAGGCTCGTGCCGGAGGGCATCGGGAACCGGGTCTCCGGATAGGTGGCGTCTCGGGTGACGGCAAGTGCTACGCCGCGGCGTAGCGTGACGGTCTGCACGTCGCCGTCGGGGGTGCGTATCACCGGCGGCAGGTGTCCGGCAAGGGCCGCGGTGGCGACGCCGGCTGCGATGTCCAACTCGATGTAGCAGCAGGTGACCATGGTGTCGACTTGCATGCTGCGCAGGAGTTGGTTGGTGCGGCGCAGAACCTCGGCCGGGCGGTGTTGCTCGGTGGCGTAGGCGCGGATCGCGTTGCGGACCTGGCCCATGATGCCGGCTGCCGCCGCGTTGTGGCCGGCGACGTCGCCGATGACGACGGCGGCGACGCCGGGGCGTATCGGGATGACGTCGTACCAGTCGCCGCCGACGTCGGCCCCGTGCGTCCAGGGCAGATAGCGGGCCGCGTGCCGGATACCGGGAATTCGCGGCAACCCCGCCGGGAGCAAGGCGTGTTGCAGCGTACCGGCGATCGAGGTGCTCGCCTCGAAGAGCAGGGCGCGTTGCAGGGCTTGTGCGCTGAGTGCGGCCAGTGCCTGGAGGGTGGCCTGGTCGTCGTTCTCAAACTTGCGGGGTTCGGCGTAGCCGACGACCAGGGCGCCGAGTGTCTCGCCGCCGACGTCGAGTGGCAGAAAGGCCCAGGCTTGCCGGCCGCCGCGGGGTATGGCCACGGCCGGGTCGGGCTGGGCCGCATCGAACTCTGCGATCGAGACCACGTATCGGGCTCGGCCGGTACGTGCCACCTCAGCGGCCGGATACGGGTGGTCCAGGGAAATCTCGCGGAGCCGCTCGACGACGTCGGGTTCGTAGCCGGAGTGGTACTGCAGTCGAAGCTGGTCCTCGTGCCGTAGCAGCACCGCCAGGCCCTGGCTGCCGGCGGAAGGGCGTAGGACCGACCCGATCGCGGCGTACACCTGTGCCGTGGTGCTGGCCGCGACCAGCGCGTTGGTGACACTTTGCAGGGCGGTTGCGCGGGCGGCGGCCTGTTCGGCGCGGGTGACGCTGTGGGCTAGGCGCTGCTCCTGCTCGACCTGATCGGTGATCTCGCGGAACGAGACCGCGACGAAGTCGGCGCCGGCCCGGCCGATCTTGACTTCCCAGACCTGGCCGAGGTCGGGGTATTCGAGTTGCTGCCGCCATGGCCGCCCGGTTTCGGCGGCCGTGCGGTAGTGCTCGAACAGGCCGTCGTCCCAGCTCCCGGGGGTGATGACAGTGAGTAACCGGCCGATGGTGTCCTCGACCGTACGACCGATCATCGTGGCGCCGAGCCGGTTGACGTACTCGCAGCTGAAGTCCACGATCTCGGCGGTCACCGGGTCGCGGACGGCGCGCATCAGGGTGAATCCGTCGAAGGCGGCGTCGAGCATGTCGTACAGGCGGGTCGCGCCGTTGGACTGCGGTGCGACGGTCACCTGACGCAGATCGACGAAACGAACCGCGAACCCGTCGCGATAAGGCCCGATCCACAACTCGAAATGGCCGGCAACGGTTTCCCGGTCGTAGTAGACCGTGCGCCTGACCGGTTCCCCGGTCTCCACCACGGTGCGGTACAGCGGGAGAGTCCCGTCGTGGACGGTCTCCGGCCACAGCTCACGGTAGCTGTGCCCGACCAGTTCCTCCCGGGGCCGGGCGAGCAGCCGGCACCCGGCCTCATTGATGTGGATAAGGCGGAAGTCCACGATCGCGCCACCGGCGCGAACCGACTCGGCGAACACGCAACCTTGCGGATCGGCGTCCAGCATCGCCAGCAGTTCCGCATTGGGCAGTCCACCGATCCGCTCAACCACCCGGTCCCCTTCCAGCGGAACACCGTCGAACGATCTACCAGCCATGCCGCAGTGATCGGCCACCTACACCAGCAGTCTGCCTTTGCAATGTACGTGGTATCGCATCGATGCGCTCTCAGGCTGCCGTCAAAGCGCACCACGGAGCGACGTTCGAGATGGAGGAAGCCACGGGCCATTGATATCGGTCGGCGGACAACCGATTCGCATCCCGCTCGGACCTTCGAATCGGTCAGCCGAGCGCCGCGGCCGCCGCTGCGAGGACCTCTTCCTCGCCGATGGCGAGCAGGGCCGGATGCACCGGCCCGGGCCGGTCGCCCGGTTCGTTGTGGGTGCCGTGCCAGAGCGGGCGGTGGTACGGGCGGTCCGGGGGTCCCCACCCTGCGGGTGACATCGGGCCGAAGAGAGTGACCGACGGAGTCCCGTACGCGCTCGCCAGGTGCGCGATGCCGGTGTCGCCGCTGATCAGCAAGCGGGCGTGGGCGACCAGGGCGGCGAGGTCGCGCAGGCCGGTCACGGGCACGGACGACTCGTCGAGCCCAGCGCCGACGGCGACGCGTACGGCCGTGGGGCGCTCGGCCGGCGAACCGGTGACCAGCACCCTGTGCCCGGCGGCGCGCAGACGGCGCGCGACGGCCGCGAAGCGGGCCGGCGGCCAGCGACGCGTCGGCGACTTCGCACCCGGATGGACCAGCGTCACGCCGTGGGGCACATCGAGATCCGGCAAGGCAAGGGCGAGGTCGGACTCGTCGGCCGGCACCCCGTAGTGGCGCAGCAGCCGACACCAGCGGTGCACCTCGTGCTCGTCGCCGGTGAACCCCGGCCCGTCGAGATGGCCGGCGGCAGCGTTGGCGAACGCCCACAGCTTGCCCGGTCTGGCCGCCTGCAGCAGCCGGTGCGATTCCGGTCCGCTGCCGTGCAGGTTGACCGCGATCTCCGGCCGCGGGAGGTCCCAGGAGCGCGGCGCGAGGCCGTCGGTGGGCATCACCTGGTCGACGCCGCCGATCAGGTCGATCAGCGGCGTCAGCCAGCCGGGCGCGGCCAGCGTCAGTACCTCGCCAGGAAAGGCGGCCCGGAGCCCGCGGATGGCGGGCACCGAGGTGGCCAGGTCACCGACGCCGAGGGCGCGCAGGGTGAGGATCACGGGTACGAGGTTTCCGTCTCGGCCGCGATGACCAGTTCCCGGACGGCGCAGCCGGCCGGCTGCGCCAGCGCGAACATGATCGCCGCGGCGACGTTGGCCGGGTCGTTGAGGATCGCGTCCGGGCCCGGCTTGTACTGCTCGTCGCGGTCGTCGAAGAACTTCGTGCGCATCCCGCCCGGGATGATCAGCGTGACGTTGACCTGCCCGGCCAACTCGGCGGCGAGGGCCCGGGTGAAGCCGACCACGCCGAACTTGGCCGCGCAGTAGGCGGTGGCGTCACTGACCGCCTTGACCCCGAGCGTGGAGGCGATGGTGATCACGGCACCGTGCGACTGCCTGAGAGCGGGAATCGCCGCCCGGATGACCGCCGCGGTCGCCAGCAGGTCGATCGTGACGATGCGATCCCACGTCTCCCCCGGTATATCGGCCAGCGCCCCGGGCACGTCCATCCCGGCCGCGGTGACCACGCCGTCCATCACGCCGCCGGCCTGCTCAATCGCCCGCCGGGTCGCGGCCTCGGCGGCCCGGGTGTCGGCCAGGTCGCATTCGATCCACGGCACGCCGTCACGCGGTGGCTGCCGGTCGATGACGAACGGCCGTCCGCCCGCCTTGATCACCACATCGACGACCGCGGCCCCCAGTCCGCTCGATCCGCCGGTGACGAGCACTGCGTCCATGCGCTGCTACCTTTCTGCTTGTGCGGCTTGCGCCGCGACGATGGTCCGCGTGGTGGAGCGGCCGTCGAGGTACGGCACGATGACGGTCTGACCGCCCCAGCGCTTGACCAACTCCGCCTCGGGCAGGTCGGGGCCGCCGTCGGCGTAGTCGCCGCCCTTGACCCAGACGTCAGGCCGCAGCCAGCTCAGCACCGCCTCCGGCGTCAGTTCGTCGAAGATCACCACGGCGTCGACGCAGTCCAGGGCGGCTAGCAGGCGGGCGCGGTCGTTTTGGTTGGTCAACGGCCGGTCGGGGCCCTTGAGGCCGCGAACCGAGGCGTCGCTGTTCAGGCACACGATCAGGCAGTCGCCGAGCTTGCGGGCGGCGCGCAGGGTGGCCAGGTGGCCGATGTGCAGCAGGTCGAAGCAGCCACCGGTGGCGACCACCGTCCCGCCGCGAGCCCGAACCGCCGCCGCCACCCGGCCTGCCTCGTCGGATCCGATCCGCTCCGACGACCGCACCACCTCCTCTGTTCCGGCTTCCGGCGAAGCGAGGGCCGCGGTGACCCCGCCGGCGGCGACGTAGGCCGTGGCCGCCGCGACCGCCTGCTGAACCGCCTCGGAGACCAGCCCGCCGCCGGCCAGCACGAGTGCGGCGACGGTGGAGAACCGATCTCCCGCGCCGCATGTGTCCCCGTCCGCCGTGGCCGGCGCGGCGACTGCCAGCGGGGTGGGACCGGCGTGGCAGAGGACCGCGCCGCCGGCGCCGCAGGTGACGGCGACCGCGCCGGCGCGCCACCGCTGCCGGAGCAGATGCCCGGCCCGCTGGGCGACGGTCAGGACCGATCCGCCGCCGGCGTCACCGGACAGTCTGCACACCTCGGCCAGGTTCGGCGTCACCAGCCGCGCGTCGGGGACCGGCGCGGGGCCGTTCGGGTGCGGGTCCCACACCACCGGCGCCGCGGTCTCGGCCAGCGCGGCTCGCAGCGCCGGGTGCCGGGCGACCCCGCGGCCGTAGTCGCTGACCAGAATCGCCGGGGCCGCGCGCAGCAGCTCGAGGACGGCGGCCGGGGCGGCGCCGGGCGCCTGCGGCTCGCCGCCGCGGTCGAGGCGCAGCAGCACCTGACCGCCGGCGCGCAGCCGCACCTTCTCAGGGGTCGCGCCGGGCAGCGGCAGCGCGTACACCTGAACGCCGGCCGCGGTGAGCAGTTCGGTGAGGCGGGCGCCGGGCGCGTCGCCGGCGATCGCGGTGACCAGCGCGACGTTGTGGCCGTCGGCCGCGGCCAGCAGCGCGGCCAGCCCGGCGCCACCGGGTCGCTCATGTGTGTGCTGCTCGTCGAGCACCGGCGCCGGGGCGTCCGGGGCGATCCGGTGCACGGCGCCGTCGACGTCGCGGTCGAGCAGTGTGTCGCCGACGATGACCAGGTCGGGCTTGCTCATGGTCACGCTCCTCGGTCGTTCCAGATGGAGGTCGATGTATTCGCACAGCACGTGTGCCGAGACCAGGTGCAGTTCCTGCACGACCTGGCTGTCCGGAGAGGGGCAGCGCAGCACCTCGTCGCAGGTGTCGGCGAGCGGGTTCGGGGCGGCGCCGGTCATCGCCCAGGAGCGCAGCCCGCAACCGGCCGCCGCCCGCACCGCCGCGAGCAGGTTCGGGCTGCGGCCGCTCGTGGACAGCACCAGCAGGACATCGCCGGGGCGGCCGTGTGCGCGCACCTGCCGGGCGAAGACCTCGTCGAAGCCGTAGTCGTTGCTGATCGCGGTGACCGCCGCCGAGTCCGGGGTCAGCGCGATCGCGGACAGCGGCATCCGGTCGTCGCGGAGTTTGCCGACCAGTTCGGCGGCCAGGTGCTGGGCCTCAGCCGCGCTGCCGCCGTTGCCGGCGATCAGCAGCCGCCCGCCCCGGCCGAGGTGGCGGGCGAGCTCGGCGCCCCAGTCTGCGAGGCGGGCGGCGACCGTCCGGTACGGGCCGATCGCGTCGCCCAGGGCAGTGAGGTGGTGATCGAGAGGGTCGTCGGGCAGAGCCATCAGGCGACCGCCTCTCGCGGCAGGGAGGCGGCCGCGGCCACGTCGGCGTAGACGCCGGTCAGGCGGGCGGCGACGTGCGGCCACGCGTAGGCGTAGGTGGCCCGGTCGAGCGCGGCCGCGCCGTACGACATCCGTCGCATCCGGTCGCCGAGCAGGCGGCGCAGCGCGGCCCCGAGGGCCTGTGGATCGCGCGGCGGGACAAGGTCGCCGGTCACCCCGTCGACGACCGTGTCGGTGAGACCGCCGACCGCGGTGGCCACGACCGGGACACCGCAGGCCATCGCCTCGAGGGGGGTGAGCCCGAACGGCTCGTACCAAGGGGCGGCAGCGAGCACGTCAGCCGAGCGGTACCAGGCCGGCATCTCATGGGCGGCGACCGCGCCGAGCAGCCGAACCCGATCAGCGACCGCACAGTCCGCGATGAGCCGGCGCAGGCGGGCGACGTACGGATCGGAGTCCAGTTCACCGGGCGGCGGACCGCCGGCCACCACCAGGTCTGCGCCCGGGACGTGTGGGAGGGCCCGGATCAGGTCTTCGATGCCCTTGCGCTCGACCAGCCGGGCCACCGTGAGGATCCGCGCCCGGCCGGTCACGCGCGGAGCGTGCGGGCCGTCGGGACGAAAACGGTCGGTGTTCACCCCGGACGGGACGAGCGCCGTCCGCCCGCGCGGCACTCCGAGCCGGATCAGTTCACGCATCTCGTCCCGGCACTGCACGATCACCCGGCCGACGGCCCGGCCGAGTTCCCGCTCGTAGCCGACACGCTGGAGCGGGCTGGTGTCGGCGGTGCCCTGGTGGCGGCGCTTGACCGAGCCGAGCGCGTGGAAGGTCTGCACGACCGGCACCTCGCACGCCCGCCCCGCCGTCACCGTGGCGAGGCCACTCATCCAGAAGTGGGCGTGTGCCACGTCGGGCCGCCACTCGCGCTGCCAGTCCGCCGCCATCCATTCGGCGAACTCCCCCATGTACGGCAGCAGGTCGTCCTTGGGCAGCGGTGCCGGAGGACCGACCGGCACGTGTACGACGTCGACCCGCGCACCGAACGGCACCACCTCGGGCAGGTCCGGGCCGTCCCGGCGGGTGTAGACGCGGACCTCGTGCCCATGCCCGGCCAACGCGGCGGACAATTCGGCCACGTGTGCGTTCTGCCCGCCCGCGTCGATCCCGCCCAGGGCGGCCAGCGGGCTGGCGTGTTCCGAGATCATCGCGATGCGCATGTTTCCTCCTCCAGAAGCCGGTCCCAGTCCGCGAGGAACCGGTCCAGGCCGTAGCGGGTGAGGGCGACCTGCCGCGCCCGGGCGCCGAGGCGGGCCGCGGCAGACGGCTCGTCGAGAAGCCACTGCGCGGCTTCGACGAGGGTGTCGACGCGGGTGGACAGCACGCCGGCGTCCGGCGGCACGGCGGCCACCGCCTCGGTGGTGGCCAGGCCGAGCACCGGCATGCCCATCTGCATCGCCTCGATCAGGCTCAGCCCCAGCGAGGTCCAGCGACACAGATGCAGGTAGGCGCGGCGGTGCGCGACCAGTTCGTGCATCCGGTGCTGGGGCGGGTCGTCATAGGCGGCGATCCGGTGACCGGCCAGGTCGGCCACGCCCATGCCGAAGACGTCCAGCGGCGCCACCACGGCGAATCGTCCGAACAGGTCGGTGCCGGTGACCCGGCCCCGGCGAACTGGCTCGTTGGTGACGATCGCCAGCCGTTCCAGGTCGCCGGTCCAGCGGGCGGCCGGTTCGACGACGCCGTGCTCGATGACCGTGGTACGGGTCGCGCCGGTGTCCCAGAACAGCTCGTTGAAGTGCGTCACGTGCGCGACGATCAGATCGTCCCGGTCGGCCATCGGGTGGCGGGTGTCCGGCACGCCACCCTTCGGGGTGTTGTGCTCCACATAGATCACCGGCACGTGCGCGGGAACCAGATCGAGTTCCTCGGGGCGTTGCACGATCGCCACGTCGACGTCGTGAATGTCCTCGAGACGCCTCTCTTCGACCGTGGACGGCCACTCGAAGGTCTCGGCCCGGCCGCGGCCCCAGACATCCCGGGCCGCATTGACCGGGACCAGGTAGCGGTGCTTGCCCTGGACGAACGCGGTCGTCCAGGAACCATGCACGTGCCAGAGCAGAATGTTCACGCGGCCACCTCCCTGGTGGCCGGCGCGACACCGGTGGCGAGCCGGGCGACGGCGGCGACGACCTCGTCCGGCTCGATCGTGGACAGGCAGGGATGCCCGGCGACCGGGCAGACGGTGGCGCGGCTGTCCCGGCAGGCGGCGTCGGCCCGGCCGAGGCGCACGGCGGGCACCCGGTACGGGCCCCACTTGCCGTACCCGACCGTCGGGGCGAAGAGGCTGACCACCGGGGTGCCGACCGCGGCGGCCAGATGGGCCGGGCCGGTGTTGCCCACCACCATGCACGACGCCTCGGCCAGGATTTCGGCCAGTCCGGCAAGGTCGGTGGGGCCGGCGTCCGTCCCCGCGTCACCGGCGACGAAGGCGGCCAGCCGGTGCTCGCCCGGGCCGCCGGTCACCACGACCCGATGCCCGGCCGCGGACAGCGCTACCACCGCGCGGCGCAGCAGGTCGGGTGGGCAGGATCGGGCCTCGACGCTGGCGCCCGGATGGACCACCACGTACGCCCCCGGGCCGGGTTGCGCCGGGACCGCGACCCGCAGGCGGCCGTCGTCGCCCGGCGGCAGCCCGAAACCGGCCGCCGCGGCGACGCTGCGCGCCCGCTCGGCCTCCGGCAGGTCCTCCGGTACGCGATGGCGCACGTCCACCAGGGAGCCCGGGTAGTCCTCGCTGATCGCGGTGATCCGCCCGACACCGGCCAGCCGCAACACCAGCGCGAGCGGCAGCGCGGACTGATGGAAAGAGGTGAAGACGACCGCCTCGTCCGCGCCGGCCCGCCGGATCCGCTCGACCAGCGCGGCCACGTCGCCCGGCTCGACCGGACCCGGTGCAGGGTCGATCCAGGGCAGCCGCCACTCCACGATCTCGTCGACACCCGGCAGCAGCTCGGCCGCGGCCCGGCCACGCGGACCGCAGAGCAGCACCACCCGCTCGGCGCCGTGCGCGACGGCCCGGATCGCCGGGCCGGTTATCAGCACGTCACCGGCCGAGTCCGAGCGCGCGACCAGCACCGTCCGCGCCCGGAGCGCCCGGGGCGCCGGCCGCATCAGCTCCTGCCGCCGCAGGATCAGCTCGGCCGCGCCGGGCAGGTCGCGCACCACCGCCGGCGCTGAGGCGATCTCCTCGGGACGGGTCACGGGCGTCGGAACCAGCACGCCGGCCGCGCCCGCGGCCAGCGCCGCGGTCATGTCCCGGCCGATGTCGCCGACCACGGCACAGCAGTACGCGTCGACACCCAACTCGGTCGCCGCCGCCTCGATCAGTCCCGGTGCCGGTTTGCGGCAGTGGCATCCGGCGGTGTCGTCGTGCGGGCAGATCTGCCAGGTGTCGAACGGCCCGAGCAGCTGCTCGATCCGGCGGTTCACCGCGGCCAGCTGCTCGGCGGTGAACCGGCCGCGGGCCAGCCCGGACTGGTTGGTGACCACACCGAGCCGCAGCCCGGCCCGGCGCAGCCGGTCGAGCGCCGCCCGGGCGCCCGGCATCGCCTCGACCCGGTCCGGGTCGCCGTTGTAGGGCACATCGACGATCAACGTGCCGTCGCGGTCGAACAACACAGCGTCGAACAGACGGCTCATCGCGCCGTCCTCGCCGGCCGGGACGGGGGCCGGACGGTCCCCCCGACCGCCGACCCGCTTACCCCCACCGGCCGGGCGTCGCGCCAGCGCCACCAGCCACGCAGCCAGTGGACGACCGCGAAGGGCGGGATGGCGACGCTGGTCGCGAGCATCGTGGCGACCTCGCGGCCACCGCGCGGGCCCGGGAGGATCCGGGCGGCCGCGAACTCGGCTGTTCCGACGGCCCAAACTGCGGCGGCCGCTCGCGCGGCCACCGTCCAGGCGGGGTGCCGGGAGCGGTCCACGATGAGGCCGAGCGCAGCCGCGGTGAGACCGGCGGCGACGATCGCGGCGTGCCGGCCGCGGCGGCCGGGCGGAATCTCCAGGCGCTCGCGCCAGCGCCGCCCGTACAGGCGGCGCAGCAGGGCGTCGTCGGCGTTGCCGCGCTGGCTGCGCAGGCTCACCCAGTGCGACTCCGGCCGTACGGGATGCACGGTGGTGCGTCGTCCGCGACGCAAGGACCAGCCCGCCCGGCGTACGCGGAAGGCGAGCTCGGCGTCCTCCCGGAAGGCCCGCGGCAGGCGCTCGTCGAAGCCGCCGGCTCGCGCCAGCGCGGCGCGGCGGTAGGCCATGTCGGCGGTGATCCACTCGCCGTCGGCCAGGCCGGCGGTGACCCGCTCCCAGTCAGTCGGCGGCCGGTCCGGTGGCAGCGGCACGCGCAGCGCGCCCTGCACGCCGCCGACCTGATCGCCGGCCGCGGCCAAGTCATCCGCCAGCCGTTGCGGCCAGTCCGGGTCGGGCAGCACGTCGTCGTCGAGGAAGGCGATCCACTCGTGCCGGGCCGCGCGCCAGCCGGTGTTACGGGCCGCGGCCGGGCCCCGGCCGCGGCCCGCGAGCACCCGGACGCCGGCCGGAACCGGCAACGGCTCGGCCCGATCGGGACGGTCGTCCACGATCAGCACCTCGCGGTCCGGCCCGGCGGGCACGCGATCGAGCAGGGCGGTCAGGCTGGACCGGCCGAGGGTCGGGATCACGACGGTGACCTCCACGCTGTTCACCCGGCGAACGCCTTCGCGCGGTGGATCGCGAAAGGCCCGATAGCGAGCAGGTCGACCGGGGCGGAGCCGAACAGTTCCATCGCCTCACGCGGCGTGTCGACCATCGGCCGGCCGGCCGTGTTGAGCGAGGTGTTGACCACCACCGGCAGGCCGGTGAGCCGCTCGAACTCGGCCAGCATCTCAGCGACCAGCGGCTCGGTCTCGTCGTGCACGGTCTGCACCCGGGCGGTGCCGTCGACGTGCACGACCGCCGGGATGCGGTCCTTCCATTCCGGACGCACCCGGTGCACGAACAGCATGTACGGGCTCGGATAGACGCCGTCGAAAATGTCGGCGAACCGCTCGGCCCGCACCATCGGGGCGATCGGCCGGAACTGCTCGCGACCCTTCACGTCGTTCATCCGCGTCTGGGTGTCGGGGTCGCCCGGGTGCGCGAGCAGCGAGCGGTGGCCCAGCGCGCGCGGGCCGTATTCGCTGCGGCCCTGATACCAGGCGACGATGCCGTTGCCGGCCAGCACCCGGGCCGCCTCGGCGGCGATCGAGGCCGGCCGCTCGTAGGGCAGCGCCGCCCGCTTGAGTTCGGCCTCGAGTTCGTGATCGGTCCAGCCCCGGCCCAACGCCGCGGTCGTGAACGGCTCGGACTTCCCGGCCACCGCGAGCGCCGCGCCGAGAGCCGTGCCCGAGTCGCCGGCGGCCGGCTGCACCCAGACCCGCTCGAACGGCCCCTCGGCCGCGATCCGGGCGTTGGCGACGCAGTTGAGCGCAGTGCCGCCGGCCATCGTCAGGGTCTTCGGACCGCCGGCCGCCTCGTACGTCCAGCGAGCGAGCTCGAGCAGCACCTCCTCCAGCCGCGCCTGCACACTGGCGGCCAGGTCGGCGTGCTCCTCGGTCATCTCGCCCTCGGCCGTCCGGGCCTTGGCCAGCGCACCCCAGTCGACGCGCTCGACCGTGAACCCGCCGTCGCCGGTCGGGCCCACCAGGTCGCGAAGAAGCCCGAGCATTCTCGGCGTCCCGTACGACGCGAGCGCCATCACCTTGTACTCGTCGCTGGAGTGCACGAAGCCCAGATGGCGGGTCAGGTCCTCGTAGAGCAGGCCGAGCGAGTGCGGCAACTCCTGCGACCTCAGCACCGTCAGCTCACCGCCGCGGTAGGCGCCCGCCAGGTGGCTGGCGACCTCACCGCGCCCGTCGAGCACCAGCACCGCGCTGTCCTCGGCCACCGACAGGCCCGCCGAGGCGGCGTGCGCGACGTGATGCGGCACGAACCGGATCTGCTCCGGATCCAGGCCGAGCAGCGCGGTGGCCAGAAACTGCGGCGCCCGTCGGGCGTAGTCGACCCGCAGGTGGTCCCACGGATCGTCCAGTCCGAGCTCGGCCGCGTCCCGGCACAGGTCCGGGTCGAAGGAGTAGGCGACTGCGTCGAGATCGCCCGGGGTGAGCCCGGCCTCGCGCAGACACCAGCCCGCGGACAGCTCGGGCAACTCCCAGGCGGCGAACGGCACCGGCCGCTTGCCGTGCTTGCGGCGGCTGAACCGCTCCTCCTCGGCGGCCGCGACGACCCGGCCGTCGACGACGAGCGCCGCAGCCGGATCGTGGAAGATCGCATTGATTCCCAGGACACGCATGGCGCGCCAGATACCCGGGCGCCTACGGCTCCAATCGCATGGTCATCGACTTCTCGAAAATCCTACGAACCGCACGGTGACCTGCACTGCTAGGGGCCGCATCGGATCGAACCCGGCGCACAGAAGTGGGTTTGTATTCGCTGCCGGTGGGCACACGCGTGTCCATGTTCGAGGTCGCACAGCTCATCGCCGGCGCCTGGGGATCAGGCCACTCGAGACGCAAACTGACCATCGCCGGGCCGGCCGACGGCCGGGCCGTCACCGTGGTCGCCCTGTCCAGTGAGGACGACGTCGCCGCGGCGGTCGAGGCGGCCCGCGCAGCCGCTCCCGGCTGGGCCCGCAACGCGCCGGGCACCCGTGGCGCCGCACTGCACGCCGCCGCATCGGCCGTCGAGTCGACCGCCGACGACCTGGCCGAGACCATGTCGGCCGAGATGGGCAAACCGGTCGGCGAGGCCCGCGACTCGATCATGGCCGGGGTGGGGACGCTGCGCCAGTACGCCGAGCTCGGCCCCACCCACCGCGGCCGGTCCCTGGCCGGCGACGCTGGCGCGGTCGACCTGATGGCTAACGGGCCACGCGGGGTGGTCGCCGTGATCACCCCGTGGAACGACCCGGTGGCGGTCTCCTGTGGCCTGCTCGGGGCAGCTCTGGTCACCGGCAACACGGTGATCTACAAGCCCAGCGAGCGGACCCCGGCCACCGGATGGCGGCTAGCCAAACTGCTCGCCCCGCATTTCCCGGCCGGTGTGCTCAACCTGGTCAACGGTGATGGCTCGGTCGGCGCCGCACTGGCCGCCGCGCCGGTCGACGTCGTGGCGCAGGTCGGTTCGACCGCCACCGGTCGCTCGATCGCCGCCGCCTGCGCGCGGACCGGCGCGAAGACGCTGCTGGAGAACGGCGGCAACGATCCGTTGATCGTCGACGCCGGCGTCGATCCCGTGTGGGCGGCCGAGCAGGCGGCGCTGGGTGCGTTCGCCAACTCGGGGCAGATCTGCGTCTCGGTCGAGCGGATCTATGTCCACCGTCCGGTTGCCGAGCCGTTCATCGACGCGCTGGCCGCCGAGGCCGACCGGTGGGCGTCCCGCCTCGGGCCGCTGGTCGACCGCCGGCTGCGGGACGCGGTCGACGATCAGGTACAGCGGGCGATCAAGGACGGTGCCACGGCGTTGCGGGGCGGGGCGGTCCCGGCCGGTCCGGGCGCGTTCTATCCGCCGACCGTGCTGGCCGGCTGCACGGACCAGATGGCGGTCATGCGGGAGGAGACGTTCGGGCCGGTCGCCCCGGTGATGGCGGTCGACTCGTTCGACGAGGCCCTGCGGCGGGCCGCCGACTCCCCCTACGGCCTCGCGGCCACCGTGCTCACCCGCTCGATGAGCCACGCCCAGCGGGCCTGGCGTGATCTTCCCGTCGGCACGGTCAAGATCAACGCGGTCTTCGGCGGGGCGCCGGGCGGTGCCGCGCATCCGCGACGCGGCAGCGGCCAGGGTTTCGGGTACGGCCCGGAACTGCTCGACGAGATGACCGCGACCAAGGCCGTCCACCTGGAGGCGCCACCGTCCGGCTGGTGAGCCGGACAACCGGCCGCCTCACGGTGCCGACGAGAGGGCGGAGCTGCCCGGTCCGCCAGGTCGCCGATCCGGTTCGGCGGCCAGCCGGCACAAGGCCGCCTCGACCGGAGCCGGCAGGCGGCGGCGGTGCCGCAGCGCCCACGGCAGGTGCCGGAGCACATCGGCCAGGGCGGCCGGGTCGGTGCCGAACGCCGCCGCGGCGGTGCGCGCGACCACCGCGGGCGGGCGCCGGAGCAGGGCGGTCAGGACGCGGTTACGGGTCTCGAGGCGACTGCGGGCCCGCGGGTTGCGGCCGGCCGGCTCCGGGAGGTGCCGCACCAGCAGGGACGAGACGTAGGAAAGCCGCCAGCCGTCCGCGGCCAGGTCCATCGCGAGCAGGGCCTCTTCGCCGTACAGGAACAGCCGCGGGTTAAATCCGCCCGCCGCGAGGAAAGCGTCGCGCCGCACCACCACCGCGCAGGCGAGAAAGCCCAGGACCGACGGGCCGGCGGCTCCGGGTGGCGTGCCGATCGGGGCGGCCGCCATCGCCGCCGAGACCGGATCGAGCCGCCCGGCTGGACCGACGCGCACTTGGGCTGCCACCAGAGCGGTCCGCGGATGAGTACGCAGCAGCGTGGCCGCCCGGGCCAGCGATCCCGGCGCCCAGTACGAGTCGTCGTCGGCGAACGCGACGTACGGTGTCCGGGCCCGCTCGACCCCGACGTTGCGGGCGGCCGCGCCGAGGTTGGTGTCCAGCCGCACCACGTCCGCGCCGGCCAGCCGGATCGGCTCGTCGGAGGCGTTGTCGACCACGATCAGCGCAGCCCGGTGGTGGGCCGCCGTCTCGGCCAGCCGGTCCGGCCGGTTGCGGGTGGCGACGACGATCGTCACGTCATCGGTCTCGATCGGCGCCGGGCCGGCGCCATAGCTCTCGGTTGCGGTGAACGACGACATGATCCGCGCATACCCCCTTCGACAGCCCGCCAACCCGAGGGCTCTCCTTCGGCACGACAGCGAGACCGTCGCTCGGCGATCACAAGGCGCATGACACCCGGCGGACCCGGTAGGGCCGTGATCAGATCGCCCGGTTTCGTTCGCCGACATAACGGGCATGCACCGCGGGATGACCTTGAGGGAGCCATGGAACCTTCGACGAGTACGACGAGCCGGGTCGTGATCGCGGCGGTCGCGGTCGTGGCGTTGTGGGCGGGCTTCGCCTACGACGTGTCCCGGCCGGCCGACGCCCGCCGCTATCAGCGCACGCTCGCGCAGGCCGCCGAGTCCGCGCACGACGCCGCGCAGACCGCCGCACTCGTCGGAGAACTGGAACTCGCCGGCAAGGTGACCAGGTTGTTCGCCACCGCCGCCTTCGACGACGCCACGAAGAGCCTGGCCGGCGCCGAACAGAAGTTCGCATCGCAGGGACCGCCGGACAGTGCTTCGGCCGCCCGGCGCGACGAACTCGGCCTGCTCCTGAGCGCCGCCGTCACCGCGCTGGGCGACACCGCCGAGGCCGACGACGACAACCGGCTGCGGGGCGAGGTCGGGCGACTGAAGGACGTGGCGGCCCGGCTGGATGATTTCGTCGAGGCCCAGCGATGAAACGGTTCTTCGCGATCGCGCTCGGCGTGCTGACCGCAATCGGCGGCTTTGTCGACATCGGCGACATCGTGGCCAACGGTGAGGCCGGAGCCCGGTTCGGCATCACCCATGCCTGGGTGCTGTTGGTCGGTGTGTTCGGTATCTGCGCGTACGCCGAGATGAGCGGCCGGGTCAGCGCGGTCAGCGGCCGGCCGGTGTTCGATCTGGTCCGCGAACGGCTCGGCCCGCGGGTCGCGCTCGCCAACCTCACCGGCTCCCTGCTGGTCACCGTCCTCACCCTCGGCGCGGAACTCGGCGGCGTCGGACTGGCCCTGCAACTGGCCACCAGCGTCAACTACCTGCTGTGGGTCCCGGTCGTCGCGTTCGTCCTGTGGGCGGCGCTGTGGCGGGCGAAGTTCAGCGTCCTGGAGAACGTCTTCGGCCTGACCGGGCTGGTGCTGATCGTCTTCGTGATCGCGTTCTTCCGGCTGCACGCCGACACCGGCGGCCTCTGGCACCAGGCGACTCATCCCGGGCCTCCGCACGGCGAGGACTGGGGCACCTATTGGTTCTTCGCCGTGGCGCTGTTCGCCTCCGCGCTCACCCCGTACGAGGTCTTCTTCTTCTCCTCGGGAGCGGTGGAGGAACGCTGGACCTCGCGTGACCTGATCACTTCGCGGGTCAACGTGTTCGTCGGCTTCCCGCTCGGCGGCCTGCTCGCGTTCGCCATCATGCTGACCTCCGCCACCGTCTTCCACCCGCTGTCCACCTCGGTGGACAGCCTGTCGCAGGTCGCCCTGCCGGCCGCCCTGGCGCTGGGCAAGCTCGGTCTCGCCGCAGCGATCCTCGGCTTCTTCGCCGCCACCTTCGGCGCCGCCATGGAAACCGGGCTTTCCGCCGGATACACCGTCGCCCAGTACTTCGGCTGGAACTGGGGCAAGCTGCGCCGCCCCCGCGAGGCCGCCCGTTTCCACACGGTCGTGCTGGTCTCGATCCTGGTCGGCGTGGCGGTGCTGCTGACCACCATCGACCCGATCCAGCTCACCGAATACACCCTGGTGTTCAGCGCCGTCGCACTGCCGCTGACCTACCTGCCGATCCTCGTGGTCGCCAACGACCGCGACTACCTCGGCGACCGCGTCAACGGCCGGCTCGCCAACGCCCTCGGCCTGATCTACCTGATCATCGTCCTGATCGCGGCGGTCGCCGCGATCCCGCTCATGATCATCACCCGGATGGGAGGCGGCTGACATGCTCATCGGCTTCGACCTGCTCGACCGGCAGATCGTCGACCGCGACGGCGAACCGGTCGGCAAGGTCGACGACGTCGAACTCACCTACGACCCCGACGGCACGGCCCGGGTCACCGCCCTCCTGCTCGGCCAGGAGGTGCTCGGCGACCGCATCGGCGGCGTCCTGGGCCGCTGCATCGCCGGCACGGCCCGCCGGCTGTCCGGCGCGCACGACCGGCCACCGCAGCGGATCAGCATGGACCTGGTCTCCGAGATCACCAGCGCGATCACCCTGTCGGTCAAGCGGGAGTTGCTGCCCGACCCGCCGCTGGAGACCTGGCTGCGCGACCACCTCATCGCCCGCATCCCCGGAGCCGGGCATGAATCCTGAACCGAATACGATCCGGGCGGGCCGCATCCTCGGTCGGCCGGTCTACGACCGGGACGGCCGGCCGCTCGGCAACATCGCCGACCTGATCACCGAAACCGCACCCGACGGCACCGAGCACGTGGCCAGCGCGTACGTCGTCAAACGCCCCTGGGGACGGCTGCTCGGTTACGAACGGGACCAGGCGACTGGGCCGCGGCTCCTGCAGATCCTGGCCCGGTGGATTCTGCGCCGCAACACCACCGTGATCCCCTTCTCCGACCTCGAGACCAACTGAACGGGATGTCATGACGGATTCGCGCATCGGGATCGTCGTCATCACCCACAAGCGGCGGGCGGAAGCACTCGACGCGGTTGCGCGCCTGACGGCGTTGCCCGAGCAGCCACCGGTCGTGCTGGTCGACAACGGCTCGGCCGACGGCACCGCGAACGCCGTACGCCAAAAGTTTCCGCAGGTGGAGGTCGTGGCGCTGACCCGGAACGAGGGAGCGGCCGGGCGCAACCTGGGCGTCGAGCGCCTCCATACGCCGTACGTGGCGTTCTGCGACGACGACACCTGGTGGGAGCCGGGCAGTCTGACCGAGGCCGCTGACGTGTTCGACGCCCATCCGCGCCTGGGCGTGGTCAACGCCCGGATCGTCGTCGAACCGGGCGGCCGGGACGACCCGATCGTCGCCGAGCTGCGCGACTCTCCCGTGCCCGGCCCGGATTGGTTGCCCGGCCCGGCGCTGGGCAGCTTTCTGGCAGGCGCGTCTGTGGTGCGGCGGCAGGCCTTCGAAGCAGTCGGCGGGTTCAGCTCCCGGCTGTGGCTGGGCGGCGAGGAGGAACTGCTCGCCACCGACCTGCTCAGCGCCGGTTGGGAGCTCTGCTACCTCGAGCGGCTGGTCGTGCACCACGCGGCCTCGCCCGCGCGGGACGCCACCCGGCGCCGCCGCGACGGCCTGCGCAACACCCTGTGGTTCACCTGGCTGCGCCGGCCGGTCGCCCCGGCGCTACGCCGTACCGCCTTCCTGGCCGTCACCGTGCCCCGGGACCGCATCTCGGCGCTGGCCTGGTGGGATGCCGTCCGCGGGCTGCCCTGGGTGCTCGCTCACCGGCGCAGCCGGCCCCCGTCGGTGGAGGCGCGCTTGGCGCCGCTCGACGCCGCTCAGCGGGCTTCCACGGCCCGCCGGTACATCTGAAGGCTAGGTCCGCCATCGATCCTTTGACCAGAAACGGCCGGTCGGCGACGGTGTCCGAGCACCTTCGCCGACACCGGCTACGGCTTGTTGGTCTTGCGACTGGTGCGCGCGTTCGCCTTCTGGATGGCATCGACGAGCTCGGGCTTGGTCATCTTCGACCGGCCGCTGATGTCGAGCCGCTTCGCCACGTCCATCAGGTGCTGCTTGCTGGCGTTGGCGTCCACCCCACCGGCCGTCTTCGCCTTGGTGTCGCGCCCGCCCGCCGCCTTCGCGTCGCTCGGTCCGCGCTTCTTCTTGGGTTCCCAGTGGTCGCCGACCTTCTCGAATGAATGCTTGACCGCGGAGAACGCGGTGCGATGGGCGCGTTCACCCTCGCCGTACTCCTCGACCGCGGAGTCGTGCGTCTCGGCATAGGTGTCCTGTGCCTTCTTGGGCGACCGCTTGAGCGTGCCCGGCATGTCCTTACGCGCCGGCATGACCGGCCTCCTTCCGACTGCGGCAAATAGCGCCAGACCCTGTGGATGCCCGGGGAGATCCAGCGGCAAACCGGGGATATGGTCCGCCGATGCACCAGGTGATAGTGCTGGACTGTGCCGATGCAGACGCGCTGGCCGAGTTCTGGAGTACCGCCCTCGACGAGCGGTTTCAATAGGTGTTCGGCGACCCGACCCTACGGCCGCAGTGGTTTGCCCAGATACTGCAGCTCCGACTCCACGGCCCCGATGCCGGCCACCTGTACGCCGGCTCGTATCCGGACGACGACCTGCGATGGTAGAGGTCCCGCAGGACGGTCGACAGCAGCCGCTCCGCGGCACCGAGCAGCTCCGCGGCCCGCTCGATGTCGGCGAATTTCAGGCCGCATAGGTCGGCGACTCGGTCGACCGGATAGGCGTCCACCACCCGTTCCAGATGCTCGAGACCCAGCGTGTGCGCCGCGATGTAGTCCCGGTCCACCCAGTCGCGGTGCAGGATCAGCCGCAGCAGGCCGTTCATCAACGCGAGGTTGGTGCCGGGCCGGACGGCCAGATGGACGTCGGCCTCGCGCGCGACCGGGGTGGG
>Ga0307515_10004961_pt1 | contig 27147 bp, 20 predicted proteins | sample 17_EM_MG_FD_194513 | JGI IMG/M metagenome (GOLD analysis project Ga0307515, IMG submission 194513) | Populus trichocarpa ectomycorrhiza microbial communities from riparian zone in the Pacific Northwest, United States - 17_EM | ecosystem: Host-associated > Plants > Roots > Unclassified | place... | reverse complement strand
TTGCCCTTCCGACACCTCCCACCTTGCCTTTCCACCGGGAACCCAAAATTGGTTAGTATATCTCCATTTGTAAATAAAATGTTTTATTCAAGACTATTTACAGCCTCCTCGCTAAGACAGAAGGCCCAAAGTCAGTTGAGTGGTGGTGTCAGTTGAGTGGTTGGCCACTGTAGTTGATCCTCAAACTGAGGAACCAGCAAGCGAGTACATGGATATTTAAATAATAAGAAATCAAACAATAATTGGAAACACGTTGCAGAGCAACGAAACTAAAATGGAAGGGCGGGATCCCCCGCAACCCGAGTAACAGGGCCATCGCGCGTCGGCGAGCCGAGCGCTAGTGCCTCGAAAAGGAAGCCGGCGCGCCGGACCATTTCTGTGAGCCTGGAAATGTCACGGCCGGCACGGTACGTGACACGCTCAAAGACGTTATCCATGTTGTGAATCCGATCAGTCCTCCCCGCAACAGGCAGCAGGAAATCGATGACGTTGCTTGCTTGGCTTTATACGCCGTCCTCCGATCACATCGGAAGTCACCGGTAAGTCACCGTTTTCAAATTACATGACAGCTGTCAGATTACAAATGATTCTGGACCGCGAACATCCACCGCTACCGCCCTTCTTGCCACCACCTTCGACGATAATAAGCAACGCCCTCAGAAACCCGGTCCAAAGGCTTTGTACCACGACTGGGAAAAGCGCTAGAATGGCGAGTCACTCGTTTACTCAGAGCTAGCTACTACTGCTCAATTCGTCCTTCTCTCCAATCTCGGACTCTCCCCAAGCACTGTCAGCAACTCGATACCCTATCAACAATCTAGTAGCCATCAGAGCTCGATCCCCCTTCCAGACGACTAGCACGTTCCCTGGAAGAAGGAAACCCGGGGATGGAGGATGAATTCTGTATATGGATATGCGCACAACGATCCGGTAGCGACGCAATCTCTTGGACCCATTCAACAAACTCGCTTCGGTATTCCAATCCGGGGCAAGTCATGGAACCCGATCCGCAAATGGTCAAGCTAGAAGGCATCGAGGATCCCCTCGTTCTTGTATCGTCGCAAGTACTGGAAGCGTTCCCTGTCCTCGAGATACGATCGACCTTCAGTTCCTTACCCTACGATGGCAGTGCCTAATCCTGTCGATCGACCCTTACAACCCTTTGTATCTACCAGGTAGCTGTTGATAGTAGGCAGACACCTCGACGAGGAAGTAATGATCAATGGTAGGGTTTCGTTTATGTAATCCATCCCGATCCTGGTATAATTCTCACGGCGTGAAATTGTTTGGCAATCATTACTTTTACCCTCGTCCACCACCTCACAACTTGTACAATCTGTCTCTATCTTTATAAAAGGGATTCGATAGAATCTGGGTTAGGACAACGAGGCTACGAGTATAAGAAATCTAAACTCAATGCCGCGTCCTTCTACTCGCCATCCGCTCTCTATCTCAGAAAATACGCAAAACCAAGAAAGTTTCTCCGCTGCCCGATTCTGGACCTACGGGCTGTTTCATCGACTCTCGCCTCGCTATCGACAAACAGCTTCACACCGAAAACCTCTTCGGCTCACCCTGTTCAATGGTTCGGTCGCCTCTCGGGGCTTACGTTTCCAGTCCACAACTCTCCATATCTAGTTTCCGTGCTGTACTCAACACTGCTTCCAGCTCCTCTTGATTCTGTTGGATCGATCCATCACTGTAACCCTAGATGACCACACCAGACATGAGAACAGTCGTACGTACCAAAAGAAACAAGCGAAGAGGACTGAAAACTAGAGCTTCTCAGTCAAAATGTCATGGGACATGAAAGGAGAATGAACCCTTATACTCTACATCAGAATTTTGAATTTGAATTTGAATTTTTTCTAACTACGACTACAACGCCCCTAAGAATCAACTCTAGAGGTCGGAATTATCTAACGGATGGCTCGTTATCTGACATGTAATCTGACAGCTGGTGTCTTGGAGCCGCCATCTATTCCGACACCAGTGACTTACTGGTGACCTCCAATCTGATAGACGTCAGGCCGCCCACCGAAACGGTGGGACATTTGCCTCAAGTATGCGCTACCCACGAACAATTGCTACAATGGCGGGGACAAGTGAATACCGAATTGACCGGATTCTACACCACGTAGTTAGGTTATCATAGGATGACTTCCTAGCCGACTCGTCAAGGTTAGTGAACCATACTTGTAAAATTAATGTTCCTACTTATTCCTACGGCAGCATTATATGCTGTGTATGGGCAGGACATCCGCTGGCGGTGCTCCGTCGAGACTGAAATAACAACGATTCAATGGTGATGTAGGAAATACGCCTTTCAGGTGGGTTGTGCGTGCGCATGCGCGTGTCGGATTCGGACTTTCCTTTTCTCTTTGCTCTTCGCGTCTTCTGGCCCGCCCACATTCCACGTTCCTCTCTCATGATGAGCAGCAGAAGATGCAACCGAGTGAGCAGGACGAGCCTGAGTACCTCATGTAAGGTCTTCAGGACCGGCTCGAGCCGATCAAATACAATACCTTCGAACGACGCCAGCTCTGACGACGCCAGACCTACGCATAAGCTTCGTGCGTTTACCCTGGTTGTTGTCCATGCGCGACTGTGTGTTCATGCGGCCAGCGGGGCAGGGACGGCGGAGGGAGCGGGCGTATGGGACTGCCAGCAAGCACTCGTAATTCTTTTCTCGTGATGGGGCGAAATCCGGTGCAGTTGGTTGATCACGTCGCAGTGAGGAAGTTCAAGTTTATTTCTGGCTGGGAAGTGTCCTTGTAGCTTTGGGCCGGAGATCGAAAATACAAGACGAAACCCGGATCCTGTAGTCCTCCCTGATTGCCTCGGGTCTCATGGCGAGTTCCAAGGCATTCCAAAGGCCACCATCTCCACCCAGTTCCGACACCACAAGCTTTTGGCTCTCGACAAGAACCGCGGTGATTTTACCGACCTTGTCCGTCTCGATCTCTGATATATGCGTTTGTTAATAAATGGTACCTGTGTTGATAACCGACTCACATTCGCAGCGCAGTCATAGCGATCCGGCTGGTCGCCTTGGACCCGTTGTCCTGCTCGTAGGTGCAATACATACGAAGGTACTGTCCCAAGGTGCTGTTGACCCGTTCCACCGACCGTTGGCTGAAGGGTGGTGACCTGACGTGAAGTGTCGGTGTATTCGAAGGAGCGAGCCGAGTGAGCGGAAGAAGTGAGAGGCGAGTGGTCGGAGGATACATGGAGAGGGATGCCACGCTTTGAAAACGCATGGGAAACAAATGCATCTTCAACGTCCGGGGCAGTATTAGTGTCCGTAGTTGGAATGCAAGCACCTTCTTTGTACAGCCGGTCAATAACCACCAGGAAAGCGGTAAGCCGTGAGACATGGGTAACTGCTCGATAACTGATAGAGTTCCATGGGCGCCCCGGGACCGAGAAAGGCTGCAGCAAGCCGGAAGGACGATGCCGAGAGGGTTTCTTGCGAGCGCACAGGACGCAGCGTAAGACGAACTTCTTGCAATCCGTCCACATTCTGGGCCAAACGTAGTCGCGAAGTAGTCACTCCAGTGTTTTGTTGTAACCGAAGTGACCTGCCGTTGGGTGTTCATGCTTCGCCTGGAGGCCGCGAGTCCGGGGGCTTCCTTGTTCGGGTCGATACTCTGGGACGTATGCACGGCGGTCCTTCAGCAGTAAACCAAAGGGAGACAAGGAAAAGCGCGGGGAGGGACTTCCCTTGAGACAGAGGTCGAGTTCCCTACTAGGGAGGGATCGACGGATGACCCAGCCGAGATAGTGAGGATCGGGACGGAACAGTCGACCAGGGCAGCAACGTCCATCGCGACGTCGCGCAGCTGAGTAGCGCGGAGCGAAGTAGCGAATTGTCCTTGCATGAAGATGGGGCGCAGGTTTTGCGGGTTCGCTAGTATATCGTCCCTATCCCCCCTTGTCAGGTAGAAATCCGTTCGCTACACCGAGTGTTCCAGGTCTAAAGCGAATAACTGTGGTAAAGGCGGAGAGGAACCCCAGCTCGCTTGACGACTCATAAATGGGACGGTGATATCGGAGTACGAGGCGATAAACCGCTTGTAGAGGTTTGCGAAACCCAAGAACGATCGGACGTCCTTTGTGTCGGCCAGTCGCGGATGACTTGGATCTTCGAGGTGTCCATTCGAAGGCCGTCAGGGCCAATAACGAAACCGAGGGAGTGCGTAGTGTCCACGCTGAAAGCGCACGTCTCGAGTTTAGTGCATAGGTTGCTTGCACGAAGGCGTCGCAAGACTTCGCGTACATGTCTGAGGTGCTCGTCTGTGTTGTCAGAGTAGATCATGATGTCATCTGGGTAGACAACCACGCACATGTCCAGAATATCCTTGAAAACTTCGTTCATAAGACGTTGGAAGGGTGCAGGAATGTTTGTAAGACCGTAGTGCATCACCTGAAACTCGTACAATCCATATCGAGTTCAGAACGCAGTCTGCCATTCATCGTCGTCTGCTATGCGTATGAGATTGTATGTACCGCGAAGACAGAGCTTGGAGAAGACGCGGGCAGAGCGAAGACGGTCGAATAAATCAGGAAGAAGTGGGAAAGGATACCTATCCTTCTTGGTGATTTTGTTGGGACCGCGGTCATTTACAGCGAGGCGAAGAGAACCGTCCTTCTTGATAAAAGGACGGGTAGGCTAGTGGAAGACTGAGAAGGACTCGTCCAAGGATTCCCGAAGAGCCAATTGTTCGACTTCGGAGAAGGAGTATCGGACCCTATGGAGGAGTAGTGTGGTCCATAAGGTCGATATGGTGGTCCTGGGGCGGAAGAGGCGGAAGGGTAGTACGCTTTCGTTTACTGAAAACGCTGAGTAAGTCTTGATAGTCTTGCGGACTCTGAAGCTGGAGTTCTGCGCATTCGGCGGCGAGCGCGTTGAAGCACGATTGAAAAACCGTGCCGCGGCAGCGCGTAGTTTCTGGAATCAGCGAAGCACTGGGTGAGCGTGCTGGCGTGTTGTAGCTGGGTTCAAAGGTGACGCACTCAGCTCAGGAAGGGCGCGCGGAGATATCGAACAAGGTGTGTCCACGAGCGAGCGAGCGGAGAACCCGTTGCATTCGTGGGCTAGATACACAGTGTTAGGCCCCACAGGGCATCTGGGTAAGTTGGCGAGTAAGCTGAATTATGAGCAGAGTCGTCGAACAAATTCTAGATTTTTCAGATTCTCAAGCTTGCCAAAAAAAAGCAACGCGTCGCAGCGAAGTGGAGCCATGTTTCGATAATCACTTATCTCGGGAGGCGACAGACCCTTCAAAGAGACGAGCCGAGTCACGAACCATCGTAACTCAAGTCTGGAGTCTGATCGAACCATAACTAACTTCTCGTCAGCGCAGCGGCGGCGCCTGTGGCTCCACACGGTACTCGAGGAGGAGGAAGAGAACATACCACTCAGTCCTCTGAAACCAGTTGGAGGAGAGGAGACGTGGAGGGAGCGAAATTCGTTTGACAGCTGTCATCTGTCACAGGCCACTCGAGCCAGGACAAACACGACTACACGTTGCTGCATCCAGGTCTCCACAACTGATCAACATGGCAACTTCACGATCCAAGAAAGAGAATCTGTGAGCACCCTCGATGCATCGCGCACCAGATCGCTGATGGTACCCCAAGCCTCTATCTTGACCGTAGGCGGCGGCGCTTAATTCACTTCAGTTCCCGCGCATACCGCTGATCTCCCATCATACAGACATTACACTCCAAGCCGTTCCAAAACTGAAGTATACGCTCAGTTTGTTAGTCGACGATGAGGAGAGAGAATTACAGAGGACAGACGACCGGACCTGGGAACCAGCGAAGCCCCTGTATACATCTTGTTTCTTTGATACGTGCACTTGCTAAAGTCAGTGCATATGTAGAAATGCATCTCCGACATCCCAGATGCATGTCGAGATCCAAGTGAAGAAGGCTCATCTCTCATTGGGGAGGAAAGAACAGGGCACCACAAAGATCGACTGTCAAACACTTTTCAATGACTATTGGAACACCACAGACCACGAGTTCCTAGTACAAGGTCAGTTGGAATCACCGACAAGTCCTTTCATCGCTGACCGAAAGGGCACAGCGGACATTGTTGCTGGGAAACATAGTTGCTCCCTGGAATTACAATTCTCTGCAGAAGTTACCGTTCGTCTTCTGACAATTGTTCACCGCAGGCTGCTCATACTATTGACATAGACGGGTGATCTACGCTCCTCGCTCCGTGAACTAGAAAGATTGTTAAGGGATTACTCCCCACTGATGACAGAATCGACGGAGAAGGCTTTGGAAAAGGTGATTAAAGTCGGGGCTGCATTCTCAGAGGTCAGTCCTCAGCTCTCCCATATCGAAACCATCAAGACATTGATACCTTTAGTTAAACGAGATTGCAAAGGCTGCCTTCAGCGTTGCCACAGTCACGTTTGAGGTTTGTTCCCGCTCTTGCGCCTCAGGAGCAGAGGTGACGCCCGGCTGTTTTAGCTTTTGCAGGAACAAAACAAGTACGATCAGATACCTTCAGATCTTTTGGATCGGTTGCAGCGCATTCTGTTTTTTGCGGACAAGGTCGCAAACGGGATTAGCGATGAAGAGACAGAAATCTTGCAGAAGACAATCTCGCAAATGTTCAAAGTGATGGAAACAGTCGCAAAGTATTCGTGTGACTATGTCAAACGTGGGCGTTTCGGTGAGCAGTGGGCCTGTTTGAAATTCGCAATGCTGATGATCGCAGAGAGGACGTTGAGTGGGCTGGCGCACCCGCAGAAGATCGAGGAAATGAGCAAAGAGTTGACTAAGGTCATTGAAGATTTCGACCGTGCAATGAATGTTGAGACCCTCCGCCTAGCCAGTAAGCACTCATTGATCTCAATTGGATGACAGTGTATTCTCAATCGTTTTGTGTAGAGTTACTCCAGCAAGACCTCTTGCTTAAGGAGCGTCTTAAACCTACTAGGACCGACTATGACCGGGCGCTCTGCTGTATGGAAGGCACCCGCCAATCTATCCTCAATCAAGTCGTTGCTTGGGTAGCCAATGGATCAGGGCCAAGCAATACATACTGGGTCTATGGCTTACCCGGAATCGGCAAGACATCGTTGTCTCATTCAATCTGTAAAACACTCGATGAGCGAGATCAACTCATTGGAGCATTTTTCTGCCAGAGAGATGACACGAATTCGAACGAGCCTAGAAACATCCTTCCCACTCTCATCTATAAACTCGCCGAAAACTCGCCGACGTTTCGAAGGAATGTGGCAGAGCGACTTCTTAGTAAACCAAACCTGACAGCGAAGTCGATGACAGACACCCACTTCCTCGATTTTATCCGCTCGATGTCTAGCCAACCCAATGAGCATCCTTGCGCCTTCGTCATTGATGCACTTGATGAGTGTGGCAACAATCGAAATCGTCAAGACGTCCTAAAGGCCCTGAACAACGCAGCCGCACTAGCTCCGTGGCTCAAGATCATCATCACCAGTCGACCCGAAGCCGATATCGAACGCTTCTTTCGTGGTCTGACCGGCTCGTCCCATTCATCGTATGATTTGACCGCCGATCAGAAAACCAGTGATGATTTGCGAACATTCGCCCGAAGCCAGTTCGCCTTGGTGGCCGAGCATTGGGGACTCTCTAAGTCTTGGCCAGAAGAATCGGACTTTGAGAAGCTCATCTCTCGCGCGAATGGACTTTTCATCTTCATCAAGACTCTTACTCTCGCACTTGAGGAATGCGATGACGCTGAGGAGTCTTTGAAGGAAGCCTTACAAGGCTCAGCCGGTACTGGCTTAGAGTCTCTACACAGACTCTATTCGAGTATCCTGAAAGCGCATAGCAAGATTAGTGGGTTTTGGAGGATGATTGCAGTAATTACAACCGCTCAATACCGCCCACTGTGCCAAGAGCCGATTGCAAAGCTGACAGGAGTGAAACCCAATCTAGTCGGAAAGTGGGTGGATGCCCTCAGTTCTTTGCTATATCGAGACGAAGGCGCCAATGGAGCAATTCGTGTCCGACATTTGTCCATTTCCGATTTCTTTCTTAGCGATCGCTGCGAGTATCAAATCAACCTGCGAGAAGCGCACGCACAGCAGGGTATCGCCTGCATCGAGACGATGCTAAAAGGGCTCCGTTTCAATATCTGCAATCTCGAAGACTCCCGACTCGCCAATGCAGACATTCGAGATCTCCCATCCCGAGTGAAACAGAATGTTTCCGACCCCTTGCAGTATAGCTGTCTCCACTGGTCGAACCATCTTCGCTCTTCAGCTACCCGTGAAGAGCGCCTATTGGTGTTGGGAGGCTTGAAGATCTTCTTTGAGGGATTGTTCCCATTATTTTGGGTTGAAGTATTGAGTGTAATGGGGATGGTCCCAATTGGCGCTCAAAGCATTCGAAGGTTGCAATCCTGGGTCAGGGTGAGTACATCCCAGCTTGCTACCAGTTTGATTCCAAGCTGATTCGAATTGGCCGTAGGATGTGGATCTGACGCTTCTTGAGAGAATTCAGGATATTCGTCATTTTCTGATCACTTTTCACACCCCCATCTCCATCAGCGCTCCACACATCTATCTTTCGACCCGACCATTCTTGCCCTCACAGTGCCCTTTATCGAGGACGTTGAGCAGAGGATTCACTAGTGCCATCAAGGTACAAGCGGGAAACCTGTCATCATGGCGAGCACCGCCATTGAAGTGGACTGGACACACGGGGGTCCTCTACAGTGTGTGTTATTCCCCGGATGGGACCCGCGTTGTCAGTGGATCCGGGGACAAGACGATTCGAATCTGGGATGCAGAATCTGGTGCTGTGGTTGGCGAGCATCTTGTAGGGCATAATGGGGAAGTGAATTCTGTTGCATTCTCTCCCGATGGGCAGTACATCATCTCCGGATCTGACGATCGCACCATTCGAATCTGGGATGCGGAGACTGGCGCTTCAGTCGGAAATCCTCTCGATGGGCACACTGGCCGGGTGCATTCCGTTGCTTACTCTCCTGATGGGCGGCGCATCGTCTCCGGATCCTCCGACTGCACCATTCGAATCTGGGATGCCGAGACCGGCGCTTCGGTTGGTGAGCATCTTAGAGGGCATAATGGCAGTGTGAACTCCGTTGCGTACTCTCCCGATGGGCAATATATCATCTCCGGATCCTCCGACTGCACCATTCGAATCTGGGATGCCGAGACTGGCGCTTCAGTCGGAAATCCTCTCGATGGGCACACTAACACGGTGTTGTCCGTTGCCTACTCTCCTGATAGGCGGCGCATTGTCTCCGGATCCTCCGACTGCACCATTCGAACCTGGGATGCCAAGACTGGCGCTTCAGTTGGCGAGCACCTTATAGAGCATAATAGTGGTGTGAATTCTGTCACATACTCTCCCGATGAGCAGCACATCATCTCCGGATCCGACGACCACACCATTCGAATCTGGGATGCCAAGACTGGTGCTTCAGTTGGCGAGCATCTTATGGGGCATAGTGTGGATGTGAAATCTGTTGCATGCTCTCCCGGTGGGCACCACATCATCTCCGGATCCAGCGACCACACCATTCGAATCTGGGATGCCAAGACTGGCGCTTCAGTCGGAAATCCTCTCGATGGGCACACTGGCTGGGTGTGGTCCGTCACTTACTCTCCTGATGGGCGGCGCATCGTCTCCGGATCCGAAGACTGCACCATTCGAATCTGGGATGCCGAGACCGGCGCTTCGGTTGGCGAGCTCCTTATGAGGCATAATAACGGTGTGAATTCTGTTGCCTACTCTCCCGATGGGCAGTACATCATCTCTGGATCCGACGACAAAACCATTCGAATCTGGGATGCCGAGACTGGCGCTTCAGTCGGAAATCCTCTCGATGCGCACACCGGCTGGGTGTGTTCCGTTGCATACTCTCCTGATGGGCGGCGCATCGTCTCCGGATCCCGCGACCACACCATTCGAATCTGGGACGCCAAGACTGGTGCTCCGGTTAGCGAGCATCTTAAAGGGCATAATGGCGAAGTGAAATTTGTCGCGTACTCTCCCAATGGGCAGTACATCGTCTCCGGATCCGACGACCACACCATTCGAATCTGGGATGCCGAGACTGGCGCTTCAGTCGGCGGTCCTCTCAAGGGGCACACTGGCTGGGTGCAGTCCGTTGCTTACTCTCCTGATGGGCAGCGCATCATCTCCGGGTCCAAAGACCGCACAATTAAAATTTGGGATCCTGAGGTTAGTACAGAAGCCGCCAAGCTCCATGAGTGGCATACCTACACGGTCCAGTCTATTGATTACTCTTCTCACACGCAGCGCGCTGTCTCTTGTAACCCAATGCATGCTGATCTTTTTGCAAACCCCGACATGGATGGATGGGTCAGGGACTCAGTGGGCAGCTTACTTTACTGGGTACCCCACGACTGTCGTGCAGGTTTGCATTCACCTGCCCTCCTGACAATCCCCCTTACATCCCATAATCGTACCGTTTCTCTTAGCTTTGACGACTTTGCCTTTGGAACCTCGTGGACTCGAATGTTCAAAAATGCGCCTTCGTAGCCTTTTTTGTGGCTAAACATCCGCATGTATTTTGGCCTTAGTTGCTCTTTCGCTTATTGAGTTCCAACCACCATTATTGATCGAGACATGACACTGCTGGGCTGCGTATCACAGGAAGACCTTCCAGAGACGCCAAATAGAGCTCTGTAATAGTCAAAAGTCTGGAGTCAACTGCACCTGCAGCGCTCCTCTAGGTATTGGAGAAGCTACTCTACATCAAGCATATTGCAGTGGTGCGGCAGGGCTGGATTGTCAATGGACAGCGGCAAGAGGTGTGAGTATATTGAGAGGGCAATGCACCCAGTGATCAAGGATTTATACCTTACCCCGGGAGCCAGCTGGGGACGGTCGAATCAACGGTGTGTATTTGCCTTTAAAATCCCTCTTTACCTGATGCCCGATCACTCAATGGGCCAATACATTCAATAGCTCACTCGCTCCCCCATGGAGCGGGTCGCCTCCACCCTCGCAACGTTCACATTCTTCGGCCACGCCCGCACCCTGCGCCTGGAGCGCTCATGTCATCTGTGCCGATCCACAACTCCTCATTGAGGAACGGCCCGAAGCGCACAAGTCGATTCATTGCAGGCCGTTGTGAGCGATGCCGAAGAGAGATGGATCGCTGATCGTGTTTACGTGTGGGCTACCGTGGAAGAAATCAGCTCGGCCAAGGAAACTGGTTCCGAATCGAATAACGAACCTCAAAGAGCATTACGAGGACAAGCTCCTTGCCAGCCCGAGCGTTAAGAAAATCTTCTAAACCACTTTTCATGTCTGACGAAGCAGTTGCGATAGTCTGGCACCTCTTCGAGTGGATATATGAGACAGAGATGTACTCATTCTAATAGGTCGGATGAAATAGTCCCTACCATGTTGTCAATGCTTTGCCTTAACGGTCCAGACAGATTTTTTGAGGAAGAAGTCTAACAAGAAAGGCGGTGACTACCCAGGATTCTTCATTGTAGGCTTTAAGAAGAAGGTATATGCTTGAGGTGCGTAAACACTTGAACTAGCGACGCGTTCGTGGACATTCCGGACGTGTTTTCAGGTTGCATATACCTTTGTGTGAAAGAGTATGTCACGGAGCAATCGTGACGTTCACTTAGTGAAATGGCTAGATGAAGAGATCAGAAAGTTGAGAGTGCCAATCTCTCCCTCCTTCCATCTCACGTAAATGTCCAAACGTCTGGATATTTTCTTTGTCTCTGCAGTGGGTTAGTACTTGATCCATTTATCTGCACAACTTGGGACCTCTCATTGTATTTTGGCCGTGTAACGTGCTACCTCTATCCCTAGGCGTAATAACGGCAGTCTACGCATTCCGACCTCTATTAGTAGCTCAAAGCGAACAGCACTACAAAGAGTGAACTTGTTTTGCGTCTTTTCCCAAGTGAGGTAGACATCTGACCTCGTGAACATTTTAGAATCCACCAGATTCAAGCAGACGCGGAGCAGAAGCGCAGGAATGCGTACACAGATACTCAAGAAGGTGTAAACGGAGGGTATATGGTCGTTCCATGGGCCTCTTCAAGTGGGCTTGCCGGAGATGAGCGGAAACCTCATTCGTGATCATATAAATTTTACTTTCAACCCTCAACCACTTTCGCTACTTCCTGTGTATATTATTACGCCAGTCCAAGCACTACCAGTAAATTTCCCAGTAATGGACCGAATATCGCTGCCACACCTTTCCTCACCGCAGCATTACACGCGTGAGCGAGAGGTACCTCTTAAATTCACCTGTGTGTTGTTAATCGAATTCAACTTCGAGCTCAATCGAAATCCAGACACGGGACTGAGCCTATGAGCTATTTGAAAGCTAGATCGGGATGTCCCACACGACACAACGACCAGCGTCCTCCGCGATCTAGAATACGAATACGTAGTAGTGATCTTGGTTTGACTAGGGACCATCCCTTGTAGCCACTTCCTCGCAGAAAGTGACAGGCTATAGGAAGAGTGTGCGGGCGGTTGGTTGGTACGCTGACAACCGAGCAAATGAGGGCTTCTTTTTCTGCATATTCTAGCTGAAGTTTGAGTGACCAAGGTGCAACAGCTCTGACGAGACTGAGTGCACAGTTGCCGACATGGGTACATTCCGCGCTCAGGTTGAGCTCATCGAGGACGACGGCTAGGCCAAGAAGACGACGGGCCACCACCATTATTGGTGCACCCCGTGAATCGACCACCTGCTGGAGCAACGTCTGAGTTTCTTTTGCAGAAATTTCTCGGTCTTGTCTACGCGCTTTCGGCAGACTATAGTCCTACCACCCTCAGTAGCGAATTCGGTAGTAGGAAAGTCGGATTGAGCAAGGATCTTGTACTCTTCTGGTCGGGGCCTGATGCCGTCGTAAAAAAGGGAACCGTCTGTCGATAAATACAGGGTCGAGTTCATGGTATCTGCGACTACATATCAGCTTTACATTACTGGGATACACGTGCACGGATATTCCTTCAATACGTACCCTTGTTGATATCCTTGTTGAACCCCGCGGTTCCACTTGCGAAAGATCACTTGCACGCCTTTGAATGTTCTTCTGTTGGATGACCTTGATGACCTCTGTTGCTCCCGAATGGTCCGTTTTCGACCACAGGAAGTAGATTATCTGCTTGCGTTCGATCTTGATCGTTCAGTCGCTGCATGGTTCTATCATGAAGACGTGCTAGCGTATGGATGCTCACACGTCCCTATATCGACGGTCAGTCTATGTCATCTTGCTCAGTGATTTGTTTCAACCTGTCAGCGGTTATGGATACGCTTGATGGCCTCGTTCAATTTCTCTATCTTTGGAACGGAATCTTCTGCGCTCCACACTTCCTTGACAGTTGGTAGCTTCCCATTGCGCATGTCTGCCTTCAGGTCGAGGGGCCTTTGTACATCTGTCGTCTTCCTACACACGATTTACGGTGAGTGCAACCTTGAACATGGGAAGACAACCAGCTTACTTATGCAACTACCTCAGGTTGAGTAATTTTTATGCTCGTCGCACAAATCGTGGAGTGAATGAGTTTCCTCCTCATCCTTGTCGAAGGGATCCATAACCTCCTGCCTCTTCGACAAGACCTAATATAAAGGAATATCACAAGAGCGGCAAACTGAACTAGTGGAAGAGACGCACAAAGGTTGGTGTTGTTCCGAAAGGCTCTCGCCGGCTGGAACACGACAACAGCAAAGCCGACAGCACTCCTGATGGCACCTAAACCGTCCATAATTTGTAAAAGGAAATAGAATGCACCAAGCTGGCCACCTTTTCGATTCAACGGTAAGTCGGTTGTCAACATGGAGCGCGGCCCAAACGCCCGAACTTGACAAACTGCTTCGTGTAGTTAGTCCAGGTTATTGTGGTTATCGCTATGGGGCCGTGCTATTCGTCCGTGTCGCTGCCGGGTCGATGGAGCAACATGGGAGTGCAAGTATTCTTGTCGTTGTCCATGGCACCAGTTCGACATTCGAATTCCCACATGCGGCGTGCATTTGGGCTGATATTGGTAAGCTATATCTACCAGACTTGTCAACGACGTCCTTCCGTGCTGAAGTAGGCTTTCGAGCACAGCTGAACGTAGCCACGGACCTTGCGGGCCTTGATTTATGCATTCAAGGTACCACTTGTAGAATGCATAGGGTAAGCGGGCACTTGCGGTTGCATCTATGGGTGGTGAACCCGTATCGATCGCCTCGTAAAACCGACCTAGGTGATATCGAACAGGCTTCCAGATATCGAGACCTTTTGAAAGCGTGGGTTCTATACATAGGCCTGGATTACGGTGTGCATGACGAGGTGTGCAAGATAATGCGAGAAACAAACGTCGAAGAGTACCATTGTTCAGTAGCCCATCTACCTACGGGTCAAAGCGAAATCAGAAACACGATTATGGCGTTAAAAAATTGCAACCCCTTACCTCTTTACTCCTTCGCCATGTACTTTCGCGGTGGTGCCAAATCATACTGCCATCCATCCCTGGGCGGAGTATCCACATCAACTCACGAGGAAAGAACCTCTCAATCCTCCTAGCCTCAACGGCCGTCCTAGCGTACCTCGATACAGCCTAACCTCCGCCTCGTCCTCTTTGCTAAACCCCCACGGGTCGGGCTTCACCTTGGCGGAGCGATACCAAAACAGAAGATCCCGCTCGAGCTCCGTCATCGCAGCCTTCATACACTCGAATTTGCGGTGCAGCTCCTCCTCGCGCAGGATACGCTTTCGCCGGGCGAAGAGCTTGAATGCGCGTGTGATTGTCTCGTGCGATTCTGTACTAGTACTGCTACTGCTCGGTAGTGTGCGCTCGAGTGCTGCGACTACGTCTGGTCTGCGTACACCCGTTGGTGCCTCGCCGCGCTCGGCGCGTGTGCGTGGGTAGAGCGCGACACGGAGGTTTTCCAGTCGTGGATCGACCATACCCTTTTTCTTCTTTTTCCGCCGGTGGCAGTGGCTGCGTTCTTTTTTGGGGTGCCACGCGTGATGGTGCTAGCATCGAAGACGCGGTTACTACAGAGAGTAATGCCCTCCGCGAGCAGGAGGAAAATGGAAGGACGGCCATGTGGCGAGAGGTCCAAAGGTCCAAAGTTAGGCGTGCTTTGTTTTGTCATTTTTGGAGACCTGGACTCGGTTTTCAAGCTACAACGCTCCTCTCACTGCACTCAATACCATCACGTAGGGTTCTCGCATGCTCGTCGACGCGCTGCATCAGCGCGAGTTATGGCCCGCGGGCGAGTACGGCAACGAAGAAATACGGAAAGGGTGCCGAACCGAAGAAGAATAAGAAATTGAGTCCCGAGGCGGAGATGAGGCTTCAGAGGCAAAAGGTTAAGAAGCAGTACGAGAAAAACGCGTACAGGCTGACGCTCGAAGACGCTATCCATGTTGTGAATCCGATAAATCGATGGCGTTGCTTGCTTGGCTGGGGTTTTATTTTTACGCCGTCCTCCGATCACATCGGAAGTCACCGGCAAGTCACCGGTAAGTCACCGTTTTCAAATTACATGACAGACCAATGGTTCTGGACCGCGAGCGTCCACCGCCACCGCCCTTCTTGCCATCACCTTCGACGACGGTCCTAGCTAGACGACAACCTACTGAGGCGTATAATAAGTAACGCCCTCAGAAACCCGGTCCAAAGGCTTTGTACCACGACTAGGAAAAGCGCTTACATATATTAGCTGCGCTAGAACGGCGAGTCACTCATTTCTCCAATCTTGGACTCTCCCCAAGCACCGTCAGCAACTCGATACCCCATCAGCAATCTAGTAGCCATCGAAGCTCGATCCCCCTTCCAGACGACTAGCACGTTCCCTGGAAGAAGGAAGCCCAGGGATGGAGGATGAACTCTGTATATGGATATGCGCACAACGATCTGGCAGCGACACAATTTCTTGGACCCATTCAACAAACTCGCTTCGGTACTCCAATCCGGGGCAAGCCATGGAAGCCGATCCGCAAATGGTCAAGCTAGAAGGCATCGAGGATCCCCTCGTTCTTGTATCGTCGCAAGTACTGGAAGCGTTCCTTGTTCTCGAGATACGATCGACCTTCAGTTCCTTACCCTACGGACGGCAGTCCTCGATCGACCCTTACTACCCTTTGTATCTACCAGATAGCTGTTGATAGTAGGCAGACACCTCTACGAGGAAGTAATGATCAATGGTAGGGTTTCGTTTATGTAATCCATCCCGACCCTGGTATAATTCTCACGGCGTGTCATTGTTTGGCAATAATTACTTTTACCCTCGTCCACCACCTCAGTATCTCTCACAACTTGTACAACCTGTCTCTACCTTTATAAAAGGTATTCGATAGAATCTGGGTTACTAACGTAGGACAACGAGGCTACAAGTATAAGAAATTTAAACTCAATGCCGCGTCCTTCTACTCGCCATCCGCTCTCTATCCCAGAAAATACGCAAAACCAAGAAAGTTTCTACGCTGCCCGATTCTGGACTTACGGGCTGTTTCATCGACTCTCGCCTCGCTATCGACAAACAACTCACACCGAAAACCTCTTCGGCTCACCCTGTTCAATGGTTCGGTCGCCTCTCGGGGCTTAGGTTTCCAGTCCACAACTCTCCACATCTAGTTTCCGTGCTGTACTCAACACTGCTTCCAGTTCCTCTTGATTCTGTTGGATCGATCCATCCAGACATGAGAACCGTCGTACGTACCAAAAAAAACAAGCGAAGAGGACTGAAAACTAGAGCTTCTTAGTCAAATGTCATGGGATATGAAAGGAGAATGAACCCTTTATACTGTACATCAGAATTTTGATTTTGAATTTGAATTTTTTCTAACCACGGCTACAACGCCCCTAAGAATCAACTCTAGAGGTCGGAATTATCTAACGGATGGCTCGTTATCTGACGTACGACATGTAATCTGACAGCTGGTGTCTTGGAGCCGCCATCTATTCTGACAGCAGTGACTTACCGGTGACCTCCAATCTGATAGACGTCAGGCCGCCCACCGGAACGGTGGGACATTTGCCTCAAGTATGCGATACCCACGAACAATTGCTACAATGGTGGGGACAGGTGAATACCGAATTGACCGGATTCTACACCACGTAGTTAGGTTATCATAGGATGACTTCCTAGCTGACTCGTCAAGGTTAGTAAACCATACTTGTAAAATTAATGTTCCTACTTATTCCTACGGCAGCATTATATGCTGTATATGGGCAGAACATCCGCTGGCGGTGCTCCGCCGAGACTGAAATAACAACGATGCAATGGTGATGTAGGAAATATGCCTTTCAGGTGGGTTGCGCGTGCGCGTGCGCGTGTCGGATTCGGACTTTCCTTTTCTCTTTGCTCTTCGCGTCTTCTGGCCCGCCCACATTCATGTTCCTCTCTCATGATGAGCAGCAGAAGGTACAACCGAGTGAGCAGGACGAGCCTGAGTACCTCAGGTAACGTCTTCAGGACCGGCTCGAACCAATCAAATACAATACCTTCGAACGACGCCAGCTTCGACGACGCAAGACCTACGCATAAGCCTCGTGCGTTTACCCTGGTTGTTGTCCATGCGCGACTGTGTGTTCATGCGGCCAGCGGGGCAAGGACGGCGGAGGGAGTGGGCGCATGGGACCGCCAGCAAGCACTCGTAATTCTTTTCTCGTGATGGGGCGAAATCCGGTGTAGTTGGTTCACGTCGCAGTGAGGATATTTCTGGCTGGGAAGTGTCCTTGTGGCTTTGGGCCGGAGATCGAAAATACAAGACGAAACCCGGATCCTGTAGTCCTCCCTGATTGCCTCATGGCGAGTTCCAAGGCATTCCAAAGACCACCATCTCCACCCAGTTCCGACACAACAAGCTTTTGGCTCTCGACAAGATCCGCGGTGATTTTACCGACCTTGTCCGTCTCGATCTCTAATATATGCGTTTGTTAATAAATGGTACCTGTGTTGATAACCGACTCACATTCGCAGCGCAGCCATAGCGATCCGGCTGGTCGCCTTGGACCCGTTGTCCTGCTCGTAGGTGCAATACATACGAAGGTACTGCTCCAGGGTGGTGTTGACCCGTTCCACTGACTTTTGGTTGAAGGGTGGTGACCTGACGTGAAGTGTAGGCGCATTCAAAGGAGCGAGCCGAGTGAGCGGAAGAAGTGAGAGGCGAGTGGTCGGAGGATACATGGAGAGCGATGCCACGCTTTGAAGATACATGGGAAACGAATGCATCTTCGACATCTGGGGCAGTAATAGTGTCCGTAGTTGGAATGAAAGCACCTTCTTTGCACAGTCGGTCAATAACCACCTGGATAGCGGTAAGCCAGGTAACTGCTCGATAACTGATAGAGTGCCATGGGCGCCCCGGGACCGGTAAAGGCTGCAGCAAGCCGTAAGGGCGATAGCGAGAGGGTTTCTTGCGAGCGCACAGGACGCAGTGTAAGACGAACTTCTTGCAACCCGTCCACATTCTGGGCCAAACGTAGTCGCGACGTAGTCACTCCAGTCTTTTATTGTAACCGAAGTGACCTGCTGTTGGGTGTTCATGCATCGCCTGGAGGCCGCGAGTGCGGGGGTTTCCTTGCCAGGGTCGATACTCTGGGACGTATGCACGGCGGCCCTTCAGCAGTAAACCAAAGGGAGACAAGGAAAAGCGCGGGGAGGGACTTCCCTTGAGACAGAGGTCGAGTTCCCTACTAGGAAGGGATCGACGGATAACCCATATCGACGGATTACTCAGCCGAGATAGTGAGGATCGGGACGGAACAGTCGACCAGGGCAGCAACGCCCATCGCGACGTTGCGCAGCTGAGTAGCGCGGAGCGAAGTAGCGAATTGTTCTTGCGTGAAGATGGGGCGCAGGTTTTGCGGGTTCGCTAGTGTATAGTCCCTATCCCCCCTTGTCAGGTAGAAATCCGTTCGCCACACCGAGTGTTCCAGGCCTAAAGCGAATAACTGTGGTAAAGGCGGAGAGGAACCCCAGCTCGCTTGACGACTCATAAGTGGGACGGTGATATCGGAGTACGAGGCGATAAACCGCCTGTAGAGGTTTACGAAACCCAAGAACGATTGGATGTCCTTTGTGTCGGCCAGTCACGGATGACTTGGATCTTCGAGGTGTCCATTCGAAGGCCGTCAGGGCCAACAACGAAACCGAGGGAGCGCGTAGTGTCCACGCTGAAAGCGCACGTCTCGAGTTTAGTGCATAGGTTGCTTGCACGAAGGCGTCGCAAGACCTCGCGTACATGTTTGAGGTGCTCGTCTGTGTTGTCAGAATAGATCAGGATGTCATCTGGGTAGACAACCACGCACACGTCCAGAATATCTTTGAAAACTTCGTTCATAAGACGTTGGAAGGGTGCAGGAGTGTTTGTAAGACCGTAGTGCATGACCTGAAACTCGTACAATCCATATCGAGTTCGGAACGCAGTCTCCTATCTATCGCCGTCTGCTATGCGCACGAGATTGTAAGTACCGCGAAGACAGAGCTTGTAGAAGACGCGGGCGGAGCGAAGACGGTCGAATAAATCAGGAATAAGCGGGAAAGGATACCTATCCTTGTTGGTGATTTTGTTGGGACCGCGGTCATTGACAGCGAGGCGAAGAGAACCGTCCTTCTTGATAAAAGGACGGGTAGGCTAGTGGAAGACCGAGAAGGGCTCGTCCAAGGATTCCCGAAGAGCCAATTGTTCGACTTCGGACAAGGAGTATCGGACCCTATGGAGGAGTAGTGTGGTCCATAAGGTCGATATGGTGGTCGTGGGGCGGAAGGGCGGAAGGGTAGTACGCTTTCGTTTACTGAAAACGCCGAGGAAGTCTTGGTAGTCTTGCGGGATTTGAGGTTGGAGTTCTGCGCATTCGGCGGCAAGCGCGTCGAAGCACGATCGAAAACCGTGCCGCGGCAGCGCGTTGTTTCTGGAATCAGCGAAGCACTGGGTGAGCGTGCTGGCGTGCTGTAGCTGGGTTCAAAGGTGACGCACTCAGCTCAGGAAGGGCGCGCGGAGATATCGAACAAGGTGTGTCCACGAGCGAGCGAGCGGAGAACTCGTTGCATTCGTGGACTAGATCCACAGTGTCAGGCACCACAGGGTATCTGGGTAGGTTGGCGAGTAAGCTGAATTATGAGCAGAGTCGTCGAACAAATTCTAGATTTTCAGATTTTCAAGCTTGAAAAAAAAAACCCCCCCGACACAGCAAAGTGGAGCCATGTTTCGAGCTCTATCTACAATCACTTATTTTGGGAGACGACAGACTCTTCAAAGAGACGAACTGAGTCACGAACCATCGCAACTCAAGTCTAGAGTCCGATCGAACCGTAACTAGCTTCTCGTCAGCACAACAGCGGCGCCCGTGGCTCTACATCGTACTCGAGGAGGAGGAAGAGAACATACCACTCAGTCCTCTGAAACCAGTTGGAGGAAAGGAGACGCGGAGGGAGCGAAATTCGTTTGACAGCTGTCATCTGTCACTGGCCACTCGAGCAGGACAAACACGACTACACGTTGCTGCATCCAAGTCTCCACAACTGATCAACATGGCGACTTCACGATCCAAGAAAGAGAATCTGTGAGCACCCTCGATGCATCGCGCACCAGATCGCTGATGGTACCCCAAGCCTCTATCTTGACCGTAGGCGGCGGCGCTTCACCTCAGTTCCCGCGCATACCGCTGATCTCCCATCATACAGACATTACACTCCAAGTCGTTCCAAAACTGAAGTATACGCTCAGTTTGCTAGTCGACGATGAGGAGAGAGAATTACAGAGGATAGACGACCGGACCTGGGAACCAGCGAAGCCCCTGTATGCACCTTGTTTCTTTGATACGTGCACTTGCTCAAGTCCGTGCATATATAGAAATATATCTCCGACATCCCAGATGCATGTCGAGATCCAAGTGAAGAAGGCTCATCTCTCATTGGGGAGGAAAGAACAGGGCACCACAAAGATCGACTGTCAAGCACTTTTCAATGACTATTGGAACACCACAGACCACGAGTTCCTAGTACAAGGTCGGTTGGAATCACCGACAAGTCCTTTCATCGCTGACCGAGAGGGCACAGCGGACATTGTTGCTGGGAAACATAGCTACTCCCTGGAATTACAATTCTCTGCAGAAGTTACAGTTCGTCCTCTGACAATTGTTCACAGCAGGCTGCTTATACTGTTCGCATAGACGGGTGATCTACGCTCCTCGCTCCGTGAACTCGAAAAACTGTTAAGGGATTACTCCCCACTGATGACAGAATCGACGGAGAAGGCTTTGGAAAAGGTGATTAAAGTCGGTGCTGCATTCTCAGAGGTCAGTCCTCAGCTTCCCCATATCGAAACCACCAGGACATTGATACCTTTAGTTGAACGAGATTGCAAAGGCTGCCTTCAGCGTTGCCACAGTCACGTTTGAGGTTTGTTCGCGCTCTTGCGCCTCAGAAGCAGAGGTGACGCCCGGCTGTTTTAGCTTTTGCAGGAACAAAACAAGTACGATCAGATGCCATCAGACCTTTTAGATCGGTTGCAGCGCATTCTGTTTTTTGCGGACAAGGTCGCAAACGGGATTAGCGATGAAGAGACAGAAATCTTGCAGAAGACAATCTCGCAAATGTTCAAAGTGATGGAAACAGTCGCAAAGTATTCGTGTGACTATGTCAAACGTGGGCGTTTCGGTGAGCAGTGGGCCTGTTTGAAATTCGCAATGCTGATGATCGCAGAGAGGACGTTGAGTGGGCTGGCGCACCCGCAGAAGATCGAGGAAATGAGCAAAGAGTTGACTAAGGTCATTGAAGATTTCGACCGTGCAATGAATGTTGAGACCCTCCGCCTAGCCAGTAAGCACTCATTGATCTCAATTGGATGACAGTGTATTCTCAATCGTTTTGTGTAGAGTTACTCCAGCAAGACCTCTTGCTTAAGGAGCGTCTTAAACCTACTAGGACCGACTATGACCGGGCGCTCTGCTGTATGGAAGGCACCCGCCAATCTATCCTCAATCAAGTCGTTGCCTGGGTTGCCAATGGATCGGGGCCAAGCAATACATACTGGGTCTACGGCTTACCCGGAATCGGCAAGACATCGTTGTCTCATTCAATCTGTAAAACACTCGATGAACGAAACCAACTCATTGGAGCGTTTTTCTGCCAGAGAGATGACACGAATTCGAACGATCCTAGAAACATCCTTCCCACTCTCATCTATAAACTCGCCGAAAACTCGCCGATGTTTCGAAGGATTGTGGCAGAGCGACTTCTTAGTAAACCAAACCTCACAGCGGAGTCGATGACAGACACACACTTCCTCGATTTTATCCGCTCGACGCCTAGCCAACCCAATGAGCATCCTTGTGCCTTCGTCATTGATGCACTTGATGAGTGCGGCAACAATCGAAGTCGCCAAGACGTCCTAAAGGCCCTGACCGACGCAGCCGCACTAGCTCCGTGGCTTAAGATCATCATCACTAGTAGACCCGAAGCCGATATCGAACGCTTCTTTCGTGGTCTCACCAGCTCGCCTCATTCATCGTACGATCTCACTGCCGATCAGAAAGCCAGTGATGATTTGCGAACCTTCGCCCGAAGCCAGTTCGCCTTGGTGGCCGAGCATTGGCGTATCCGCAAGGCTTGGCCAGAAGAACCGGACTTCAACGAGCTTATCTTTCGCGCGAACGGCCTTTTCATCTTCATCAAGACTCTTACTCTCGCACTTGAGGAATGTGAGGACGCTGAAGAGTCTTTGAAGGAAGCCCTACAAGGCTCAGCCGGTACTGGCTTAGAGTCTCTATACGGACTCTATTCGAGTATCCTGAAAGCGCACAGCAAGATTAGTGGGTTTTGGAGGATGATTGTAGTGATTATTACGGCCCAATACCGCCCACTGTGCGAAGAGGCGATTGCAAGGCTGACAGGAGCGAAACCCAATCTAGTCGAGAAGTGGGTGGATGCACTCAACTCTTTGCTATATCGAGACCAAGGGGCCAATGGAGCAATTCGTGTCCGACATCTGTCAATTTCCGATTTCTTTCTCAGCGATCGCTGCGAGTATCAAATCAACCTGCGAGAGGCGCACGCACAGCAGGGTAGCGCCTGTCTCGAGACGATGCTAAAAGGCCTCCGTTTCAATATCTGCAATCTCGAAGACTCCCGGCTCGCCAATGCAGACATTAGAGATCTCCCATCCCGAGTGAAACAGAACGTTTCCGACCCCTTGCAGTACAGCTGTCTCCACTGGTCGAACCATCTTTGCTCTTCAGCTACCCGCGATGAGCGCTTATTGGTGTTGAGAGGCTTGAAGACCTTCCTTGAGGGATTGTACCCATTATTTTGGGTTGAAGTGTTGAGCGTTATGGGGATGGTCCCAATTGGCGCTCAAAGCATTCGAAGGTTGCTATCCTGGGTCAGGGTGAGTACATCCAGCTTGCTACCAGTTTGCATTCCAAGCTGATTCGAATTGGCTGTAGGATGTGGATTCAACGCTTCTTGAAAGAATTCAGGATATTCGGCATTTCCTGATCACTTTCCACACCCCCATCTCCATCAGTGCACCACACATCTATATTTCGACCGAACCATTCCTGCCCTCACAGTCCCTTTTATCGAGGACATTGAGCAGAGAATTCAATAGTGGCATCAAGGTACAAGTGGGAAACCTGTCATCATGGCCAGCACCGCCATTGAAGTGGACTGGACACACGGGGGTCCTCTACAGTGTGTGTTATTCCCCGGATGGGACCCGCGTTGTCAGTGGATCCAGCGATAACACGATTCGAATCTGGGATGCAGAATCTGGTGCTGTGGTTGGCGAGCAACTTGTAGGGCATAATGGGGAAGTGAATTCTGTTGCATTCTCTCCCGATGGGCAGTATATCATCTCCGGATCCGACGACAAAACCATTCGAATCTGGGATGCCGAGACTGGCGCTTCAGTCGGAAATCCTCTCGATGGGCACACTAAGCGGGTGTGGTCCGTTGCTTACTCTCCTGATGGGCGGCGCATCGTCTCCGGATCCTCCGACTGCACCATTCGAATCTGGGATGCCGAGACCGGCGCTTCGGTTGGCGAGCATCTTAGAGGGCATAATGGCTCTGTGAAATCCGTTGCGTACTCTCCCGATGGGCAGTATATCATCTCCGGATCCGACGACTGCACCATTCGAATCTGGGATGCCGAGACTGGCGCTTCAGTCGGAAATCCTCTTGATGGGCACACTGGCTGGGTGCAGTCCGTTGCTTACTCTCCTGATGGACGGCGCATCGTCTCCGGATCCGACGACTGCACCATTCGAATCTGGGATGCCGAGACCGGCGCTTCGGTTAGCGAGCATCTTAGAGGGCATAATGGCCCTGTGAAATCCGTTGCATACTCTCCCGATGGGCAGTATATCATCTCCGGATCCTCCGACTGCACCATTCGAACCTGGGATGCGGAGACTGGCGCTTCAGTCGGAAATCCTCTCCATGGGCACACCAGCACGGTGCGGTCCGTTGCCTACTCTCCTGATAGGCGGCGCATTGTCTCCGGATCCTCCGACTGCACCATTCGAACCTGGGATCCCGAGACTGGCGCTTCGGTTGGTGAGCACCTTATAGAGCATAGTGGGGGTGTGAGTTCTGTCACATACTCTCCCGATGGGCAGCACATCATTTCCGGATCCGCCGACCACACCATTCGAATCTGGGATGCCAAGACTGGTGCTTCGGTTGGCGAGCATCTTATAGGGCATAGTGTGGATGTGAATTCTGTTGCATGCTCCCCCGATGGGCGGCACATCATCTCCGGATCCGGCGATTACACCATTCGAATCTGGGATGCCAAGACTGGCGCTTCATTCGGAAATCGCCTCGATGGGCACACTAACTGGGTACGGTCCGTCGTTTACTCTCCTGATGGGCGCCGCATCGTCTCCGGATCCGACGATGGCACCATTCGAATCTGGGATGCCGAGACTGGCGCCTCGGTTGGCGAGCTCCTTATGAGGCATAATGACGGTGTGAATTCTGTTGCATACTCTCCCGATGGGCAGTACATCATCTCTGGATCCGACGACTGCACCATTCGAATCTGGGACGCCGAGACTGGTGCTTCAGTCGGGAATCCTCTCAATGGGCACACCGACTGGGTGTGGTCCGTTGTCTACTCTCCTAATGGGCGCCGCGTCGTCTCCGGATCCCGCGACCACACCATTCGAATCTGGGACGCCAAGACTGGTGCTCCGGTTGGCGAGCATCTTAAAGGGCATAATGGCGAAGTGATATCTGTCGCGTACTCTCCCAATGGGCAGTACATCGTCTCCGGATCCGGCGACCACACCATTCGAATCTGGGATGCCGAGACTGGGGCTTCAGTCGACGGTCCTCTCAAGGGGCACACTGACTGGGTGCACTCCGTTGCTTACTCTCCTGATGGACAGCGCATCATCTCCGGGTCCGGCGACCGCACAATTAAAATTTGGGATCCTGAGGTTAGTACAGAAGCCGCCAAGCTCCATGAGTGGCATACCTACCCGGTTCAGTCCATTGATTACTCTTCTCACGTCCAGTGCACTGTCTCTTGTAACCCAATGCATGCTGATCTTTTTGCAAACCCCGACATGGATGGATGGGTCAGGGACTCAGTGGGCAGCTTACTTTACTGGGTACCCCACGACTGTCGTGTAGGTTTGCATTCACCTGCCCTCCTGACAATCCCCCTTACATCCCATAATCGTACCGTTTCTCTTAGTTTTGACGACTTTGCCTTTGGAACCTCATGGACTCGAATGTTCAAAAATGCACCTTCGTAGCCTTTTTGTGGCTAAACATCCGCATGTATTTTGGCCTTAGTTGCTCTTCGGTTATTGAGTTCCGACCACCATTATTGATCGAGACATGACACCGCTGGGCTGTTTATCACAGGAAGACCTGCTAGAGACGCCAAATAGAGCTCTGTAATAGTCAAAAGTCTGGAGTCAACTGCACCTGCAGCGCTCCTCTAGGTATTGGAGAAGCTACTCTACATCACGCATGCAGTGGTGCGGCAGGGCTGGATTGTCAATGGACAGCCGCAAGAGGTGTGAATACATTGAGAGGCAATGCACCCAGTGATCAAGGATTTATACCTTACCCCGGAAGCCATCTGGGGACGGTCAAATCAACGGTGTGTATTTGCCTTTAAAATCCCTCTTTACCTGATGCCCGATCACTCAATGAGCCAATGCATTCAATAGCTCACTCGCTCCCCCATGGAGTGGGTCGCCTCCACCCTCGCAACGTTCACATTCTTCGGCCACGCCCCTGCGCCTGGAGCGCTCATGTCATCTGTGCCGATCCACAACTCCTCATTGAGGAACGGCCCGAAGCGCACAAGTCGATTCATTGCAGGCCGTTGTGAGAGATGTCGAAGAGAGATGGATCGCTGATCGTGTTTACGTGTGGGCTACCGTGGAAGAGATCAGCTCGGCCAAGGAAACTGGTTCCGAATCGAATGACGAACCTCAAAGAGCATTACGAGGACAAGCCCCTTGCCAGCCTGAGCGTTAAGAAAATCCTCTAACCACTTTTCATGTCTGACAAAGCAGTTGCGATAGTCTGGCACCTCTTCGAGTGGATATACGAAACAAAGATGTACTCATTCTAGGTCGGATGAAATAGTCCCTACCGTGTTGTCAATGCTTTGCCTCAACGGTCCAGACAGATTTTTTGAGGAAGAAGTCTACCAAGAAAGGCGGTGACTACCCAGGATTCTTCATTATAGGCTTTAAGAAGAAGGGATATGCTTGAGGAGAGCCAGCACTTTGTCTGGCTTGGGTTTCCTCTTGAGATGCGAAAACACTTGAACTAGCGACGCGTTCGTGGACATTCCGGACGTGTTTTCAGGTTGCATATACCCTTGAGTGGAAGAGTATATCACTGAGCAATCGTGACGCCCACTTAGTGAAATGGCCAGATGAAGAGATCAGAAAACGAGGGAGTTCCGATCGATCCAATTTCTTCCTCCTTCCATCTCACGCAAATGTCCAAACGTCTGGATATTTTCTTTGTCTCTGCAGTGGGTCAGTATACGATCCATTTAGCTGCACAACTCGGGACCTCTCATTGTATTTTGGCCGTGTAACGTGCTACCTCCATCCCTAGGCGTAATAACGGCAGTCTACGCATTCCGGCCTCTATTAGTAGCTCAAAGCGAACAGCACTAC
>Ga0307515_10004960_pt1 | contig 27151 bp, 31 predicted proteins | sample 17_EM_MG_FD_194513 | JGI IMG/M metagenome (GOLD analysis project Ga0307515, IMG submission 194513) | Populus trichocarpa ectomycorrhiza microbial communities from riparian zone in the Pacific Northwest, United States - 17_EM | ecosystem: Host-associated > Plants > Roots > Unclassified | place... | reverse complement strand
GCGGACCACATCGAACGGTTTGGTCCCACCGACTGCTTTACGACTCAATATGTTTGTCATCCCCTGTTTCGGTTCCAATCAATAAACTCACAGGATTGGTTACAGGGTGAGTGCGAACACCAGAGGGTCAAGCGTTTTTATAAACGCACAAACAAGGGGGTCAGCTTTCCGCACCAAATCGCAAAGCAGGAGAGGATGCAGCGGCACTACAGGAAGTTTGTTGAGGCATACATGGGCAAGGGGAACACGAAGAAACGGTCAGGCTCACAACCTGGCGGAGGTCACGAGGGCAGGTCATCAAGGAGGCACTACTCAATGTCCGAAAGGAGCCACGGAAACTTGGGGCTTTACAAATGGATGTTGGGTGAGCATGCAAACGATCCAGCTGTGAAGGTATGCACTCCTACACATTCCTATAACACATCTAACCGACCCGCTCACCAGGACTTTATCCCAAAACTGACAGACCACCTCCTCGCTCGCATCCTTCACCGCCAATACGATCCAGAACTCCCCACCTTCACGGACAACAATCGCGACAGGGTCTACATCGCTGGCAATCGCCTTCAACAACGGCGCACGATGAGCATCTATTACACCACGTATGACCTCCGGCGAGGGGTGGACAAGATCAATACGAGAGGCCGCCCATACGTGATCGCGCTTTCTCATGGCGACCCTTCCCATCCCTACATTTATGCACGTGTCCTCGGGATCTACCGAGTCAAAGTTCTCCATCCGACTATGACCGAACTGACGGACATGGATGTTCTCTGGGTCCGCTGGCTCGACATCGACCAAAAACATCGGGCGGGGTGGAAAGCAAAACGGTTGTACCGTGTCCAGTTTATCCCTAACCACAAGGAGGGTGCATTTGGGTTCCTTGATCCTGAGGACGTCATCCGCGGCGCCCACCTCATCCCCGGCTTCGATCATGGGTATGTGGAGGACTCTCTTGACGGCTCTATCAGCAAGTGGGACTATGCGCCAGCCGACAACTGGCAGTATTACTATGTGAACCAGTAAGTGATCTGTTGTTCGGTTGTGCAAAATTGAATATCTAACCCCACTCGCCACACCATCAGATTTGTCGACCGCGATATGTTCATGCGCTACCGCGGTGGTGGAATCGGACACAAGTACATGCGGGAGATTGAAGAGATCTATGACAACATGTCCCGCGAACGGGCACATCACAAGGAACGTACGCAGCACTCTTCTTCACCGGGCGGCACAACGGACGCCCCATCAAAAGATGCAACGAATCCCAATGGTGCCGATGACGACAGCGACAGCGAGCATGAACCCGAGGCCGGTAGAGACAACGGCTTGGGCTTGGACTCGGACTCGGACTCGGACTCGGACTACCAATATGTTGAACCGGGTTCAGGAGGTTCAGGAGGCTCAGGTTCTGGGGACGATGGTTCGGATGACTCGGACTCTGAGGATGGGCCTTGCGAGTCCTACGGGTTTGGAGCCCTCTAGCTCGTTGCTATTAAGCATTACTACTCGAAGCTACAATACATCCTTGTAAACAGTATATTGAAAATACAGGACAGGTGATAACGAGCAGAAGCAGGCCCAGGTTCGGTCAACTAGAGCAGACAGAGACGAATGAGGGAGCGGGACGAACGGCTGAATTTTGCATGATACAAGTCACGCGTTACCCCATTTTAACCATTTCTATCTATTTAGATTTTCCTAGTCGTTCTCCTGATGCTGCGGAAAAGATTCAGTCAAATTTCAACCCTGGTCAGTGATTAGATAACCAAAGCGTGGTCAAATCTGGAAATTTTGAAACCGGTGGATATTTGTCCAGTCCAAAACGGGTCACCAGTCCGAATAAGGCAACGTCAGTCGGTCCCTCACCGCGATGCCGGCTAGCGCTCAAGACCTATTTTGCCTCTGTCACGTTGTCCCCGCACATGGGCACACCAAATGCGGATCCATGGCGGAGAACCTTCCCAGCTGTCGTTATGCTCACCCCCACTTTCCAGCGGGAGGGTTCTTTCGCTGCGGCGATCCATTTGTATCACCCTCGCGACGGACGATGCGGTGACGTGCCGCGCCGTCGAGCCTACCGGGACACCCACACTCGCCTCACAAAAGATATCACGGTACGTGCGGCATTCGCCCCAAATCCACCAATGACCTGACTGTGTAAAGACTGGAACCGCGACAGGGAGGTCCCTTGGTCAAGCCGTGGGTTTAAACCTTGCCACCTGCCGAGCTTGACGGATAAGGCTCCCATCGTCGTCTTCAATGGCATGAGCCTGGAGAGTGCGGTCAGTGATGCCGCGTTTGCCTCTTTCGTCACGTCTGGCCAGACGTGCATATCAGGGACACGCCTGGTTGTTCGGTCTGGAATTTATGAAGACTTCGTGGAGAGGTTCCTGGCGAAGGCCGAGAGCGTCGGATGGCGGGTGGGAGATCGTATGTTGACCTTTCCAACGAGATTTTCGTTTAGTTGCCTTAACCTCCTCTCTTTCGCGACATAGTGATGACCCCTGCGTGCGAGTAGTTAGGGTTATATCTTAATAGACAAGCAATACATCCATAGCGCTACAGCATATCTACATGGGATCATTTCGGAAGGACCGACGCCAGGAAACGCACAGGTGACCTTGCGCCTCTTCTTCGCAACAGGCTTCACTGTAAAAACGTCAGCAACTGAAAACCAGCCGGTGTTCCAGTCGGAAAATGACTTAATGTCGATCGTTTTGTAACTGAAACGGGAAGGGCCGGTCTGGAATTCAGACACCCGGACCCGCTGAAAAAAAGTCACATTGTGTCTCCTTTCAGCAGTCCCGACGACTCCATTTCAATATTCCCCCGACTGAAATCCACGGGTGCCGACAGGTAGCATGCCCACGGCCCGAGGCCCGGGAGCACATGACTCTGACGTCGGTGGAGTTCCAGCACATGGCGGAATGACGTAGTTGGGTATTGCTGGCCTAGTGGGAGCCCGGCAATTTCCATACCCCACCAGATGTGGCGTTGGAGTATCAAGATCACCCGGCCAGACCAACCAAGTTCGGTGAGATGGGCCAGACCGTATTGGGCCCAAAGCTTAATTGTGTATTTTAAATTGATTTATTTTCCCAATTTTAATCCCACTCGTGCACGGTTAGGTTACTATTACAGGAATCGCAGCATAGCACGTGGTGTACGGGTCAATAAGGGGGAAACGTTAGGGGGTCATCCGGTAAAGAAATGGGGGCATTGAAGAGGCAGGGAAAGAATGGGCAGGATGGGGGAAGTGTGCTATGATGGAACGAAGGGGTTAGGACAGGTTTGGTGAATGAGGGGGTGACCTATCCGACGAACCGTTGCTCCAGTGCTGCCTCCACCCGTCCAACCCCTGCGCATGCCAGGATCGCAGCATCACTAGTAAACTGCACACAATGTAAAAGCTAAACAGGAGATTAGCACCAAGGCACCTGGCAGGAGGGAAAGTACGGAAGCAATGTACCAGGGCGAGTGCAAGAGGGCGTCCGAAAGGGCCAGTGATACCGTTGAGAAGAGGGGTGGGTGGCAAGATACAAATAGTCAGTTGCGTGCTGAACAGAAAGAACCAAATAACAAACCTGCTGGTTACATGCACCGATGGTTTGATGGGCGCGGGGCGAGCAGGATGATGGTGAGAGCAGAGGAGGCGTGTTGTCCGGGTTGAGGCAACCGCGCGGAAGATAAACCCCTTCTGGCTGCGTCTTTGTCATCATTTCTCAGGGCCACGTGTGGGTCCACTTTGCACAATCACGCCGGCGTCGGTCAAGGGCATGGTCAGGCGTGGCCGCACGGACTCGCCACCTCAGCACTAACCGCCACTCCCCCCCATGTTCATTCCCTCTCAAGGACCACACCCATGTCGTCTCCCCCTACCCAGGGTCAAGGACGGTCAACACAAACGTCCAAAGTACACTCGCAGCAAGACTGATTACATTACCTGCAGGGGGAAGAAAACTAAGGTCCGTTGCATGCACGTCCTCTTCTTTCGGTTTTATAGATTTTGCTCATCTATCGTCTCAGCCAGCGACAAAACCGAACCTATTTGCTTGCGATGTACTCATGGACAAAGAGAGGCAAGTAAACTCGCAACCGTCCACCCTAGATCTCTGGCTGACCTCCGCTGTCCAACAGGACACACAGCCTGAGGGTGTTGTATACCCTTCGAACCGCTCCGAGGATCTCGTCCGTTTCGCGAACGAGATCAGTTCTCTCAAATCACTGTAATGTCATGCAGCGAGCCGTTGCCATCCCTTGCCTTATTGACGACACCTGCAGTCGGAATCCCACTCCCACCAGATCCTCCCTCCAGTGTCGAGTGGTTAACACCCATGTCCATCCCGGTCAATTTACACCCTTCGAACCGCTCCGAGGAACTTGTCCGTTTCGTGAACGAGAGCTGGATGTCTGATGTGTGACAGGCAGGAAGATGCACGAAAACACTTGGAGGGGTAGTCTCGGTACAGAGCATTCGAACGTTTCGATTGCTGTATGCACGAAAAGTAAGCCCCTTCATCCACCACATTCCGTTCCACCATTCAATCATCTCTAGTATCATGGCTCCCTGGCCTCCCAGACCCCGGAAACAACACACCCTTCCCCCCGTTTTCTCAATCGATCACCTTGAACACCTTCCTTATCTTTCTAATCTCGACCGGCTTCACGTTAACGCCTCTGCCACATTTTTGGCTCCAGCCCCTGCCTCGGCGCGGTTAACGGTGCCTTCGCTCCCGCTCATCATTTCACTCCCACCACACCCGAACGACACTTTCTCGGACCACACTTCCCCAGTTGTGCGTGTAGAAACCGACCCTCTCACCCTAACTCATCCCAATGTGACGGTTCACATCCACGGCCACGTAGCTGCTCTCATCACGTGTGACTCATTTCCTTCACTTTCCAGTTTTGTAACCTCATATCTTGACGGTCAATCGCCAGGGATATCCTTATCAACGCCTCTCGTCCCTGATGTTACCGTTCACACCACCTTTCCTGCCCCTGATCCAAACCTTCAATTTAAACACCATCCACCATCTGAGAAGACCCGCTCAACCCAACCCATGGAATAGACAACCGCCGTTGTATACCCACCCTCCTACGTCGAGCTCTCAAGACGCCTTCTCTTGGACTCAGTCCCCGGTTGAGGTGAGGTTGAGATCTCCAACCCGTTGACGCACCTTACCCAGTATCCATGCCAGTCAACTCCGACGTTCCCACCGTATAGTTCGGGCCCTGTATTGCCCCAACCACCCCCATCACTCGGTGGTGGATTGGAGGGGCTAGCTCAAGCTGCAAGTCAAGAGTGGCAACGCTTGAGCGATGAGCTTGTGGGGTCAAGGTGGCCGGCTTCTCACGAGGCATAACGTGTTCTCTGGCGGTGGTGCGGCACCCCACCACTTCGTCTTCCATGGTCATACGACAACAACGACACGCTCAGATCCCGCCCGATGGTCTACTCACCCCAATCCATCTACCAACGAGAACCTTCAACCTCCCCTGAGCGCATTTCTCAACCTAGCCCATGGGATGGACAATCGCCGTTGTGCACCCGCCCTTCTATGTCGAGCTCTCAAGATACCTACTTCCCTCGTACTCAGTCTCCAGTCGGGATCCTTCTCCAACCCGTTGATGTACCTTGCCCGGTATCCATGCCAGTCGACTCTGACGTTCCCGCTGTGGTCCAGGCCCTACCCAAACCTGTACCGATCCCCGAACCGCCTGAACCACCCTCCGTCCAAACACCCCCTGCTTGATTGGAGCTGGAACGCGACCACAACGCTGAAGCAACGAATGATGGCGATGGCACAGAACAATAATATGACCATTGACATAGAATTTCACCTCGCTGCTGGTGTAGTCGGTGACAACGCTGACAGTAATGTACATGCATGGATTTGGGACGGAAGTCAAATTTTGTTAAGTTTTTCGTGAATCTCCTGCTCCTGTGCAATAAGCTCTCTTATCTTGAACCGGTCTTGGACAGTGTCGAAGACTTCAGCTCCCATTGCCCGGACAAGTTCAAGGTAAGCAGCCCTTCAATAGCGAAGGTGAGTATGTGAATACATATTAGTTAGGAAATCTGATGAACGCACCGCATCTCATCCAGTGCAGCTGTTCTCTCGATAAGCGTGCGTTGCAAGTGCACATAGATTGGATTCCGTGCGAGGTCGTATGTGTCCGCCTTCTCGACGGCGTCGTCAACAGGGGTAGCTTGCATGTGGATGTGTGGTTAAGGGATGGCGTTGCCTTATGCGGTTTTTGTCAGCGAAAAATATATATTTGCATTTTTTATTGTTTGTTAGCACGCTACCTCCGTGGCTAGAATCACATACTTGCTGCTAGGCCAATCTCGAGATTGCATTTCACATTGGGGGCTACACCTATTCAATACTAGTCATACATGGCATTGTCGTCGTCATCATCTTCACTCTCCTCAGCGAAGTCGCTCTGGTCGTCTTCCTTACCAAGGCCGTCGTCATCGTCGTCATCATCGTTGTTATGACGAGTCCCCGACGGTCCCGCCCCGTTCTCATCTGTATCAGCAAACTTCTTCAAATATCCACGTCGATTGGCCAATGATCGACGGAGGTATGCAGTGGTGGCCCAGTCGCGCTTAAAGCGACGAAGGAAAACTGCACGCTTCCTTGCCTGTCATGCATGTAAGAGTGGATTGGGACAACGCACACAGCAGGTACAAACTGCTTTGCAATACTTCACAATCTTGTCTCGCGACTGGTCTTTGAACAAAACACCGTCCTTGAACCCTGCCTCTTTTTTCAGGCTCTTCAGCGCCCGCTAGCGTGTTGAGGGTTAGTTACGTTAACTGTCAGTGGCAAAACACGAACAATTATTCGATCGTATTTTGGCCTGTCGTTGGCCAACCCAATCTCATCCTGTAGACACCAGTCCGAGCCTTTTGGACGACGAATAAGCTTCTTTTTTTGGCCTGCAGGATGAGTGGGTTGGGCTGCTCGTCCAGATTGAGACTCGGAAAGTTTTTCTGGCATGGGTTAATCAGTTGCACCGAATGCAATGGCGTGGTTTAGGAGTACCTTCGAGCAACCTGTTTGCATTTTCGAGTGACACCATAGCCCCCTTAGAGGCGGCCCGCTCTTCTGCAAGCTCTTTTACTTGCTCTGTGAAAAGGTGGATAGAGTTCGGAATGGATAGGGGGGATGGGAGACCTACGGCGCAATGCCTCAAGCTCGTTCTCCGGGGACCTGGATGTTGCATTGCTGGTGGGTACTGTTTCTTTTTCTGCTGCACCGCGCCGTCGTTGGTTGGGAGACTCGTTAGGAGGGTCGCTGTTGCCTCCCTCACCTTCTCCCTTCCGCTTTGAAGTACCCGTGCCTACATTACCAACTCGAATCAATAGAGATCGCCTCAACCGACAAAGTAGAGTTTGCACCTTTTTTGGGAACTTTTTTTGGTGGATCGCTGTTCCGTTTTCCCATTGAGCTGAGTGAGTGGGAGTAGTTGAGTTAGTCACAGGGGCAGGCGGGGGTGAAACCGTTTGGGTGATAGCACTACAACGGCGTAAGACATAGTTCGGACTTGGAAAATTTTAATCCTAACCTTGCACCCCCTTACACCTCATGCCAAAAGCGAAGGAGACCCCCTCCAGCACGGTTCGTTGCTCCTGTGGGTGCGGTGACAATGTGTCAAAGCGCACACAGACGCGCCATCTCCAAGGACACGGCCCTGTTATGGCGGTTGCGGGGGTCATCGAGGCCAAGGCGTACTTCCGTAAACGAGGCGCAGAAGCCCCCGAATCACTTTCACCCCAGAAGCGCCAGAGAGTTGCCATCTCCACACCAGAGTCCTGTCTGCCTCAGACACTTTCGCAAGAACAGTGTCTGCCAGACAGTGCACCACCAGCTCCTTCACCAGCTCTACCTGTGGACCCGGTCACCTCCAAGGCTGCACGTACAGCCCTCTCTACTCCTTGGACAGGGCCAGCGGGCTTTTGCTATGGTGATGACGAAGTCTTCGAGGGCTCAAACGACATTGCCAACGACACAGTCCGGCTCGATCCCATCATCGAAGACACTTGTGCAGAGTCGGAAAGCTCTGATACGGACTCGGGCACGGACATTGACGACGACGAGTCAAGTGGGTCTGACATGGAAGGGGTCCCAGATATATTCGAAACGAATGCTGATTTGAATGAGGCAGAGCATAGTGAGTGAATGACGGTCTCCTCACACCAGCTCCCAAAACCGACCTTTACTGACAAATCCACACAGCATTCGAAGACCTTGGTCTGGAAGACTTTGATTTGCTACGTCTCTTCTCGCTGAAGATGAACAACGACGGCGTCACCGATCATCTCCTGATGCAGATCGAACACATCTCAAAGTGCGATCTCGACACACTCCATCAGATGAAGAAGCGGCTAGAAGAGCTATCTGAGCTTTTTGCAGAAAGTTACGATTGCTGCATTAAGTCCTGCGTTGCATTTACAGGGCCACACGCGAAGCTGAAGGCGTGTCCGCGCTGCCGGAAGCCACGCTACCGCCGAAACGGGCAACCGATGAAGACCTATCGATACATTCCTCTAATCCCACAGCTTGTTGCGTTTTTCCTCAACCGGGAGCTCAATGAGCGAATGCGCTACCGCAGCGAGGGACATCCGAAAGTGAAGGCTGAGAAGAAGGGTCACATAACCGATGTTTTCGATGGCACTCATTACCTTGGACTTCTCCAGAAGGAGGCCACCATCAATGGCCACGGCCTCGGTCACACCTACTTCTCGGATTACCGCGACATTGCTCTGGGTCTCGCAACTGATGGTGTAAACCCCTGGCGCCGACGAAAATCCACGTTTTGGCCCATCCTCCTCTATAACTACAACCTCCCTCCAACGGAACGCTCCCACGACGACAACGCTATATGCATCGGCGAGGTCCCGGGTCCTGAAAAGCCCAAGGACATGGATTCCTTCCTGTACCCTGCAGTTCAGGAGCTTCTGAAGCTGTCAGTCGGTGTCAAAGCATATGATGTTGTCGAGGAGGAGATCTTTGTTTTACGTGCGTACCTCCTCACGATCTTTGGTGACATTCCAGCTATCTCCATGCTCCTTCGAATGAAGGGACACAACGCGCGCTCACCGTGCCGCCTATGCATGATACAGGGGATTCGGATCCCAAACTCAACAACAACGACTCATTACGTCCCACTTCGTCGCGGAGCTCTGCAAGGCAACCACTCAGACTATGATCCCGCCAACCTCCCTCCACGAACACACAAACAGTTCATGGCGCAAGCAAATGAGGTTCAGTCAGCCGAGACGAACGCAAAGTCAGAGAGGCTGGCCATGGAGTACGGCATCAACGGCGTCCCTCTTCTCAGTGTCCTCGATTCCCTGGCACTTCCCCTCTCAACCGGCTACGAGTTCATGCATCTAATATTCGAAAACCTGATCCCAAACCTTGCACTCCTGTGGTCGGGAAACTTCAAGAACCTCGACAAGAACCAGCCCTTCGTTTTCAGCAAGACGGTTTGGGAAGCGATCGGAGCGACCGCCGCAGCATCTCGGTCGACCATGCCCTCAAGTTATGGGGCCGCAGTTCCCAACATTGCAACCGATCGATCAACCTTCTCTGCTGAAACTTGGTCTCAATGGGCTCTATTCGTTGGGCCCGTCGTGCTCAATGGCCGGTTTCCAAACAAGAAGTATTACGACCACTTCTGTGAGCTTGTCGAGCTCATCAACCTTTGCCTCAAGTTCGAGTTTTCGAAGGACGACATATCAAAGATCAGGGACGGGTTCATTGGCTGGGTTAAGAAGTATGAAAGGTACACTCGCTCTCTCCTTTACGCACAAGTACTCCTATTGACCAGAAGCTAGGTACTACTATCAGTACAAACCGGAACGGCTCCCGTGCATGACTCTGACGGTGCACGCTCTCCTCCACGTCGCCGACACGATCGAGAGAATCGGTCCCGTCTGGGCTTGGTGGTCATTCCCGATCGAACGCCAATGTGGACATCTGCAGCGGCAGATAAAGAGCAAAAAGCACCCCTTTGCAAACCTCGACAATTACATCACTCTCGCAGCCCAATTGAGAACCGCCAAGCTGATCTACAACATTGCCGATAATGACTTGTCACTGGATAGGCCAACACAGAAGAAGATAGCATTCGAGCTTCACGACGAGTGTACGTGCTGCCTTTGCACAATGTGAGGGTCCAATCTAATTCCACTTGATCCCAGACGAGGGGATCACTCTTCACGGTAGGGTGCGTGGGGGCTGCAGCAAGGACGGGTTGGACGGCAAATGGGTCGCCGCCATCAAGTCCTGCCTACACACTCGGTATGGTGTGGTGCCTAAGCATCAAGGCCAATTCTGGAAAGACCTCCCTGAAAAGTTCAACGCGTACAAGCAGGCCACAATCACTAATGGAGATAGAGTTCGTGCTGCCCACTACCAGGGCATAGTTGACGAAGGAGATCCTGATCGCCGCGATGCCACATTTGTCCGGGTGAGTGGCCATCGGATCCTGCAGTGTCCACATCACTCATTCCCCATCGCCTTGCAGTATTCGTTGGTCAGGGACATACACGAAAAGAAGCCCAATGTGCCCCCCGTGTTCAAAGGCACCGAGTATTTTGGGCAGCTGATATCAATAATGGTCATAGATTTGGCACCAGGGATCGTTCCATCAATCACCCGGTCTGAGACACACGTCCTCGCTATTATTGGTATAAGGGATACCGAGACTGAAACACGCCTCGGAATCCCTTACTACACCGAACCAAAGGAGGCGAAGGTTCGTGCCGTTGACATGAACACTTTGATGTGTCTCGTCGGCCGCGTCAGGGATGGGCGCCGGTGGGCGATTGTTGATCGTAGTGGCGACATGGCGAGGGCAGAGTTTGTTGACTAGGAGACGGGGATGTTGGCATCGATGGCGTTCAGAGTTTCAACATCGCTCAGAGTTCCTATGCAAGTCGCGCCCCGAGGGAGGAGGCTTTTTGACTTACGCCTACTTCCTACTCCCCAACTTTTTGTGAACTTTTCTGTATTTGAACACAACAAACAACTAAACACTACGCTAATAACTATTATTAGCTTCTGACGAAGATGGATATGTCGGCCAAAAAGTAAACGCATTCGCGTTACATCGCGTTGGGTTCATGCGTAGACCGGTGATTCCCCACGTTCATATCAGTTGTGAAAAGTGCTGTTCCGTGGGTATCCGGCTTCCTGTACAATATAGATTTCGAGGTGGGGTCAGTAGCGAGGGCGAGGGTGGTAAAATTGTCCGTGATGGTGTTGATTCAGAGTATGGAATTGACGGTGGATACAGAGGTGATGATGACAGTGGCGATGTTGGTTGAGGTCTGGGACTGCAGGAACTCGTGGACAGCGTCGTCGAAACGATGACCTCGCACAGCGGCCTCCGCAATCAGGGTGGGGTAGTCGTTGGTGGGGGCGGTGTTGGGGGCTTCCTTGGTGACCTCAGTACTGGCGGTTCCCGTAGAGAACCCGATGTTGGTGGCCTGGGAACACCGTCAATTTGCCAACCTAACGGAGAAGCAAATCACTATGTACCATCTCAAGTGCACCCCGTATCACTCCACAGAACACGTTGCTGAACCAGAGTCCGCCCTCTAGAGCTTCTTCTGGGAGTTCGACGGATTCCGCGAGAGGGTTATCGTCGAACGTCAGTGAGAACATCGAACCGGGAGTTGCACCCGCCGACGTCGATTGCGATGTCGGTGGTTGCGGTTGCGCATGAGTGATATTTGGTGTGATGTTCAGGAACGATTCGAATCTGACCTGGGCCGTTCAAGTTAGCTCAGGGTGACAGTACAAACTTTCTCACTCACCTTTGCGATTACCTCCCCAACGTCCTTGAAATCTGCACACGGGCCTAACGAACTCTTCACCATCACCAGCGATGCCAACAAATTTACCAAGTGAACGGAGGGTTTCAATGAGGATAGTTTTGACCCAGGGGAAGACCGGGCCAAGACCTGGAGACAGGGGACAACCTCGATACACTCGTGTGGGTCAAGAGTGTGGGACCTTGACGATGAAGCCCCCAGCGGTTTAGGTGCCATGCTGAGTGGCGATCGAGCGAGTGGCGAGGGCGTTGTCTCTGGCACGCATCTTGATGGTAACACCAGTGCAGTGGCAGGTGGCAATAGCGCCACTGACGTCAAGATGAAGTGGGTCTTCGATGCCCATGACGGCCACCAGGGCTGTATGTCACGAGAGACTTCATCGGCAGGGTGGAAGTTGGTATAGAGACGATGATGCGGCTCTGATGCACCCTTGAGGAATGGCAAGCGGTAACGGCCGGACTGGAGGCAGACCACGAGGCCCATGGCTTTCTGTTCGCTTCTCCAGTGGCGTAGGCGTCGCGCTGAGTGGCAATTGAGCGGATGATGAGGGCGTTTTCCCTGGCGCACATCCCGATGGCGATGCCGGCGTGGTGGTAGGTGGTGACTTTCAGGAGCCAGTAGGGAATGGGGGAGGAAAGTGGAGCAAATGTAGAACCCGTCGGCTTGGCCACAGGGTGGTGGAAAGGATGAAAAAATACAGAACCCGTCGGCTTGGCCACAAGGCGGAAAGGATGAAGAAAACAAAAGGACCCCTTCGGCTTGGCCACGGGGGTTCTTCTGAGGGGCAGTCGAACGCAAGGGCAACCAGAATGTTTCCCCAAAGCAGTGTGACCCTCCGCTCTGGAAAGCGGGGGTGAGCATAGCGACAGTTAAGAGGGTCTCTGCTGCGGTGGGTGGCATTCGGCGTTCCGAGCGAGCGGCCTGGGGGGAATTCCGAATGAGGTGAAAACGGGCGCCCTAAGTTCAGTTAGACCCGTTCCACGTGACCGCCTGAGGATATTATTGCAACTCCGGTTGTCCGAGTTGGTCTGACTTATTCAGGTTAAATTTCACAAGTCCAAGAACCTTCTATGCCTACATGGGGCAGCGGTTCATAGCGGTTGCTGCTCTTTTTTGGTTCGCGCGTTCGAGCCTCCCCCGCTTCAACTTTTTCATGTGTCGTGAACCGGTTTCCAGGACTGGAAAACAATTTTTGCGGGGTTGTTGATACGCCCCGCGCGTGGTATATTTTTTTCAGAACCATCCTCCAATGCTCGAAATTTCATCCCCCCACACCGACTTAAAAATTTCATTCCTAGTTCAGTCGTTTTCTGACTGAAGCTGTGATATCAGTCGATCTCGTGTGAATTTAAGGCGCGGATTTTCTTATAGTGCTTCCTCCCAGCACGGGACTTTGGTTTGGCACCGACACTCGCGGCGCGACGCATTGTGGTGGCGGGACCGGGCCTTACCATATGCGGGGATGAAACGTACCTTTTGCTTTCTTGTGTCGTAGAGTTTCCGATCATCAGGCAGTATCAGGAGAGCCCAAGGATATCTGGCCTGATCTGCCCCCATCTGGCCCGGCGGTTTCCGTCCGGCCAGATCAGTCTCGTGCAGTTTTGCTGATGTACGCCACATCCAATCCCTCCGCGGTAGCGGTGTTCTTACTGTGATCACAACGTGGTTAGACCAATTCCAACCCATGAGTCCTCACACGATGGGTGCTTCCTCCCATGGGCTTTGAACGACTTTTACCTTCGGGACGTCGAACAGGCTGACGTAGCTGATTGGTACCTCCTCCCATGGAAATGGAATTCGATATTGGGCGTTAGATGATGCAGGAATCGAGCGAGGCCCAGCTTCGGGGGCCACGACATGCCTTAACGAGCATGACAAAACGGCAAAGTGGTTTCCCTCGCGGAGGGTACTCCATACAATCTCAGGTCGACTAACCGCGGGAGGAACACGGGGACCGGTGCCCCTGATTTCTCAGCAAGGGGCGTTACACCTTCCCTCAAGTCCAGCTCACGAAGGTTGGGATGCTGTCGGGGAATTTGCAAGAACTGAGATCGAGTGTAGCGGCTCCGGTCATTGTAGGTAAGGACAAATTTCAGTGAAATGAGGTTGGAGGTTGCGAAGACGGAGGATGAGAGATCAGGTAAGATGTTTGAGAGCTTAAGGGCTTAACCCTTGAGAGCCTCGGGAAAGGCAGGGGGAGGAAGTGGGTGATATGTTCTCCATTTCCGTCGGGGTGGGTAACCTGAAGCGTACATCGATTTATAATCAACGAACGTGCTTCGAGAGCCACCATACTGTCTCGAAGTACCGACTGTCCACAGTAAGCACCCTACGGTCATGCCTGCAGGCCTGAAGATTTATATTTACCTCTAATAGGTGTGTTTCTAGGTGAGCCCGACGCGTATGATACGGGCGGGGGTGTGCTATAGACTAGGTCTGGAACCTCCAACGTGGGTCATCGTCGCCTAAGAACACATTCTCATCCGCATTCTTCAGCCTATCATCTCGTTCCCCCCGATCCCTACGTGCATTCTCATTCGCGAGGATGTACCATAAAGTGATTGTGACGATGACGTTTCCGACGAGGTAACCCGTAGCCTAACGTACCAGTTCAGTGTGTCGTTTAAACGATAAGACGGATCACGAAAAGGCCGTACCACGCCATGCCCAACGAAGAACCTCGGGCTCCATTTGGGCCGATACAACTGTGTTCCGATGATTGCCCCGAGGTTTCCAATAGAGATTTGCATCGCGTTCGCGGTTGCCCTCTTGGTTTGACCTGAAACGTTGTTCGCAGGCCAACTCAAGATGACAGCAATGCTAGAATAGAGGCCCGATGTGGCTACAATTGTCCCCACGTATGACACGCCTGGCCGGTGGCTGGTGATGAGGACAATATACCCAACGATGGCCAGAGTGGAACTGGCGATGATGAACGGCGCCCTTAGTTTTGTCTTCTCCGCAAACATTGCGGAGGTCATGGTCACGACGAAGGCAGCAACATAAGGAGGAACTGAGAGCAATTGCGCTTGAGCCGCAGTGTAACCCAAGTCCTTGATGATGGTGGGGAGGAAGAGACTGAGGGTATAAACCGGCAAGCTCAGGGTGTGGAAACCGAGACCATAGAGCCAGACCTTCGGGTCCTTGAGTGCTTGAATTACACCATCCCAGGTGAACTTTTCGTTTCGAGTAGCGTCTGTGTCTTCCTTGAGTCGTGCGACGACGTATTCCCTCTCCTTGGGAGTGAGGAACTTGGCAGTTGCGGGGTAGTTATAGATAAAGAAGTATGCAGGGATAGAGACGGCGACAGTCAAAAGACCCTCCTGGAACGACATGTCAGGCGCCATACCAAGAATCGAAGCAGAAGATTTACAATAATGAAGATCCACCTCCAACCACCCAAACCCGCGATTCCCTTCATTTTGGCAAGGGCAAACGCCTGAAGGCCTGTGAGTATTCCACCAAAGACGGAGAGTGAGGATAACCTACGAATAATCCACCAAATGCACCCGAAAGAGTGGCCGCGGAGACGAATAGAGCGATACGATAATGTTGTTCATTTCGCTTGTACCACATGCTCAGATAGAACACAACTCCAGGGGCGAATCCACTCTCTGCGACACCCAAAAAGAAGCGGACGGCGAGGAATCCGGCAAAATTTTGGGTAAGGCCCATGAGGGTACAAACGATACCCCATGCAAGGGTGAGGGTCGGAAGCCAAAGCCGTGGAGACGTGAGTCTGAGGACGATGTTAGACGGGACCTCGAACAAGACGTAACCGATGAAGTAGATGGTTAATGTGGTGAGGTACTGGTTTCCGGCTTGTTCCAAGCGATGGTAAGAGTCGTGCTAACTGTGGACACCGAGGATAAACATACTCATATGTGTATCTGCGGCTAGACCCTCGATACGAGCATTTCCAACTGAAAGAAAGTGAGCGGAAGGGAAGAACAAGGAAATGGAGAAAGAAAGGTTTACCATTGCTCCGATCCAAGAAGGAGAGAAGGAAAAGAGCGGTCAACGCAGGAATAAGATGCCAGTCGATTTTCCTCAACAGTTTCCTCTCGTCGATCGCATCCTCGCCCCCTTCTGACGCGTGAATAGGGCACATTCCGTCGATCTTTGTCTGTTCTTTCCTTTCGGGCATGACTGGGGAGGGAGGAGAGAGTGGCGGGGCAGGCGAGTTGACAAGCCGTTTCGAGTTATAGTCGGCACAATTCAAGTGCACAGTGATGACATTTGAAGGGCGGAAGGGTAGTATGCCTGGTTAAGGTCGACCCGGTCGTCAGCGAACGAGGGAGGCTCGCCACTGATTGGTAGATATTCGTGGTCAACACAGATCGTTTTGTATCTGCACGAGTTGCTACGGTGATCCTGTATATTCAGATTAGTAAGACCCGGTAGAATCTGCAACAGCGACTGCATTGACGTTCGGGTGAAAGTTCTGGGACTCCAGGCCTCAGGCCTCAGGCCCCGGGGCTGGTTTTACGGGGTTAACGCGCACGACCGATCACCTGAGGCAGCCAGGATCAACATTCTGCGTGGTGGAGTTGCCTGGTTAGTTGGGTATTGATTTACGCCCCGCTCGGGGCCAATGTCTCCCCTTCTGTCAGGCTCGCGTAATCCGTGTTATGGTCCATGCATAATGCATAAGGGTTCGGATATTCAGTGTGTGCGTTTGAAAGTGGGTCTATGATGATCGAAGTATTAATTTTGGAGTCGACGATGTCCCCCGCGGGAAGCGCCCTAAGGATCCTCCCGAGCGCTGATGGCGGTGCCCTGCTAATTCTTCCGTACCCCACCACATGCCCCAAGTAAACAAGAGCGCACGACCTCCCGTGACCCGTAAGCACTTCTCTTCTCCAAGCCCAACCTCGAACGTATCAACTCTGACCCTCTTCCCATTTGCAAGTAGGAATCGGGACCTTCGCACACACTGTGTTGTTCCAGACCAGAAAAAAACAGCCCGAAGTCTTGCGCAGCGGCGTGGAAGCACCCACACCGACGCAGCGGCGAATACGGACGGTGAACCTCCCACAAGACGTCTTGGAGATTATCATCGCCGATCTCGGTGACGACACCTCGAGCCTTAAGTTTTTTTCGGAAACATGTTATTCATGGTACCTCACCGCCGCACCGCGCCTCCATCGTACCCTCACGCTTGAGGACCGGCGATTGGATCCTAGCCGCGCGGAGCTCAAACCGCTCGCGAAATTGCACAAGATGGATTTACTACCCTTCGTGAAGAAGCTTTGTATTCGATCTCCCTCGTTCGAACCTTGGTTCTCACCTAGGAAATTCGACCGGCGAACCTTACGACACTTCTCCGCCCTCACTAACGTTCAATGGCTTCGGATCGAGAAGTTCGATTTATCCAAGTTCATGCCGAACCTCAAACAGTATCTCGGACACTTCGCGCCGGCCTTACGATCCATCTCCCTCTCAATTTCATCTGGCACACAACGACAACTCTTGTACCTCCTTGCGCTTTTCCCGAACATAGACGACATCGAGATCGAGTACTACCCCACTACGAAACCCGACGTTACTATGAAGCCTGACCCCGAAGTGGCGGTTCCGTTTTCCGTGCCCACGCTGCGGGGCCATCTGAAGCTCACGCACTTCCCGAGCGAGGCGATTTCTAGGGATATGATAACGTTGTTTGGCGGGTTACGATTCCGGTACATGGACCTGTATAGCGTGGGGGGATCGCGACTCCTCTTGGAGGCTTGTGCCGATACTCTACAGGCGGTGAGGATCTACCCAACCGTCCTTGGCAGTAAGGAAATCGTCCCAACGTTTTCAAACATCCACACTGACGAAACATACAGAAGCTAGGGAGGAATTGCTCCAAGATTTCAATCTATCGCACCTCCGCTCCCTTCGATCTCTTGAGGTCACTGCTTCCTCCATTTCCAGGACTAGCCACGACGCTCTATACCTCCTTCGTGATATCATCTCCACGATTGAATCTCCAGTGTTCTCCGAAATTGTGCTGGTCTTCCAACGCACGGACATTTATCGTCCCTACTACGTCCCGTTCGACGTGTTTCGTCAGATGCACTCGAAGAGGAAGTTTCGGTTGGTATTTTGCGTGGAGGCCCCGAAGAAATACAGAGGTTTTGGATTGGAGATGATGATGAGGAGGATAGAGTACGAAATATCTGGGGGGGGGCTGGATTTTCTCGCGAGTCCGCCGACGCTTGTGATCAGTGAGGGGAACCCTTGGACGGGTTGAGGACATTTAAAGGACGTTGTTTGAAGGACATTTGCTACGGAAACTTACGGACTCTTACGGATTGAAAGGACACTTTCGAAGATATCTACTCACCTTATCGATAAGCCTAGAAGTTCAGGTCCCGGATCACAAATATACCACTTCCGGTCTAAAGCCATCGAAGTAACCCTTACCTTCATCATGGGACCACCCGCACTCGCGGCCGAACTCACAGATCACATCATCGACTTCTTACACGACGACAAGCGAGCCCTAAGCGTATGTGCACTGACGCACCCGACCTGGCTCGCCGCCAGCCGCTTTCATCTCTTCAACACCATCACCGTCGATGGCGATGACCGAACCAAAGATCGGATCGAAGCCTTGACGGATCCGGCGAGCGGGGCTCTGCAGGCTTTGTCCTACATTCGGACGGTGGAGATCGTGTCGACGCTCCCAGAACAACGAGTGAGCCGGCTCGAGGATGCTGTTTCGTTTTATCAGAGCATTCGGCATGGGCTATCTTGGTCCGGGTCGAGTTCCAATTCTGATGGCCCGACGCCGCATCTACCGACGGTTCACTTGGGTCTGGGGAGGTATTGCGATCTCGGGGAGGACGGGATCCTCCCCGCGCTCTCCCAGATTTCGGATAAGGTCACTCATTTAGAGTTCTCGAGCCCTATCCTATCCCGTCGTGACGATCTCTGGCCGTTCGTCTCCTCATTTCCAAACCTCCGCTCCCTCAAAGTGATAGATCTCGCGTTCCATCACCACGGAGACAATAGGCTACCGCCTCAACCCAGGTTGAAGAATATTCCTCTGTCCAAGATCCGAATAGATACGATGTCTATGGGGTTCATCATCGACAGCCTCCTCGCGTACGCGGATGTTCTCACGTCGCTTGAAGAGTTTGGGATTTTGTATGAGGATGTGAGGCAGACGGCTCTGGTAACGGTTGCGGAGGCTATCCAAAGAGGTGTGAAGGTGTTGAGGTTTAGTGCCAACTGTCACCCTGGGACGGAGTACGAGAGGCATCGACGGCCGTCCGCTTTCGATATCAGTATGTGAGACTTCTGATAGTTTTCACAGGACTTTCTCATGGTTAGACAGGAATATCTGAATTCGTCCGGAAGTTTGCATCACTAAACACCCTCGTGCTGTACAACCTCAGACTGGACGTCGATGCCGAGCACTATTCGGAACACTTCAGCCTCGCTTGGATACCAGGAGTGTTAAGAAGGTTGTCCTCCCCGATCCGCAGGTTGGTGTTCGAAGTGTCCGCAAAGGATATCTCCCAACTCAACGCGGTACCGTGGGTGTTCATCGATGAGCTCGTTGCGGACCCATTGAGTGCCCAATTCCGGTCCTTGGATCGAGTGGAGATTTTAGTGGAATGCAAAGGGTCGCCCGAGGGCGGTTCGTTTCTCAGACATCGGGACACACTGTATCAGGAGTTCAAGTCGAGATTACCGGAGATCGAGAGGATGGGGTTGTTACGATGTTTGTTCGTCAGTTCGTTGAGGTGAGTGAGGCCAAGCGTCGCGGAGTCTTTTCATTGTGAATCGTTTTCTCATTCCTTCCTAGGTTAAGATCCTATTTGAATCTCATCCAATAGGGTGGTTCAAGAGCGTACATTCGGGAGGATTAGCGTTGCTGCCCAGAATGGATCGAACGTGCCGAGTATAATTACAGCTTTTTGCAACACAATGTAACCCATCGGATACCCGCAGGGAGGGAATCTATTTCTTCTTTTTGGCTCTCTTTTTCTTCACGCCTCCGCCTTGAGCGGGTTGAGTTGGAAGGGATTCCGCTTCGACCCTGGTGGATGTCCCCGCGTCGCCCGTAGCCGGAATCGAGGGCATCGAGGGGTCAGGGCGTTTGCGATTTTGCATCTTCCTCATGAGAGTGAGGTTTAGAGCTTCGAATCGATTGAGATAGACGGAGGAGTAAGTCTTGAACTTGAGACACTGGATACCACAAGATCCGAAGGTACGCGTTAGGTCGTTGTTATCCTCTCGGATGAGCAGAGTGTGTATGCGTGAGGAAAGGACTGACTGTCGCGTTATCGGTGATTTTCAAGACCAGCTTTGCCTCGGATGACTTCCATTTTACACAGTACCGGGTCTACGTCGATTGTAATCAGCAACAGGGAGCGAGGTCAGAGGAGAAAGAGGATTGCAAACTGACGGAATTTGGAGATTTTTCGTAAAGATTTTCTGCAGCATCCTGAAATTCTTGCCAGGAGGGGATGTAGACCATCTGAGCATTTGCCAAGGGTGGTTATTTGAGAGGACACCACCAGAGACAGAGTCCGACACCGAGGACTGCTCCGGATCCAGTCAATTTTTTCTCTGATCAACTTCTTCCCCGCACCCTCCGCCCGGCTGACGGTCGTTTGAAGTTTCTTGCTCTTTCCTCTCGCTCTTTCTTGCTGCTAACCATGGCCACCGACCAGAGAAAACGTCCGTTTCTTGCCCCTTCGTGACCCTGCGTTCTCGTTTGGCTCACGGGTGCCGTGTTGTATGCTCAGCTTTGCCATTCGTCTACAACTTTGTCGCGGGTGCTATTGCTGGTACGTCTCAAAAAACCGTTTCTCGGAAAGTTTTTATTTATTGCGCAAGCTCATGGTTCCTCGGTCGATAACCAGGCGTGTCGGAAATCTTGACCTTCTACCCGCTCGGTACGCTACACCCCACCCAAAACTCTCTATCCCAGACCCAACTCACGCATAACAACTCGCCACTTCAAAGATGTCGTCAAGACCCGTATGCAGTTAGATACCGGCAAGTCCCAAGGAGTAAATCGCCTCATCGCCACACACCCCATGTTTTCGAGTGGAGAGATTAAGCTGACCCTGTCGCGTGCAGCTCGTCGGAAGCTTCAGGACAATCGTCGCTCAAGAAGGGTACGCGCAGGTTTACGCCCTTATGCTGTTTCACGCGTCTCATGTTAGTTTCTCAGGTTTGGACGGCTGTACCGAGGTCTGAACTTTGCGCGCTTACTCCCCATGTCGGGATCTGAGCAATTTACGTGTTGGAATGACACTTAGGTCTTGTTCCTCCTCTCTTGCTTGAAGCCCCCAAACGTGCGACCAAATTGTGCGTGCCAGGGCTCATTTGCGGTTGCGTTCTGGAGCTGATCTCGTTCTAGCGCTGCGAATGACTTCTGGGGCAAGACATTCCTTGAACTCTCGGGGGAAAAGAGGATGAACCAGCAGCTCTCCATCTTGACGGGTTGCGCAGCGGGGTAAGAGCTAAACACCGCCGACAAAGGTCCGTATGCATCTCTGAACTTTCTATCGTTTCCAGAGCCACCGAGTCCTTCGTCGTCGTTCCTTTCGAACTTGTCAAGATCAAGTGCGTCGATGTTGACCGACTGAACCCGCAAAATCGTTCGTTCTCACCGGGGTTCCTTGTTCTTTTTTTAGGCTCCAGGACAAATCGAGCACGTTCGCTGGACCGATGGACGTCTTGAAGACGATCGTCAGAAAAGAGGGCGTTCTTGGTCTTTACGCCGGAATGGAATCCACTTTCTGGAGACACCTTTGGTGGAACGGGGGTTATTTTGGAGCGATCTTCCAAGTCAAGGCCTTATTACCCAAGCCAACGGTCTGTTTTGGCGGTTCGGTCCATCTGCGTTGTGGCTCATGCTGTGAGACGTATAGGACAAAGCTACCGAAATGCGAAACAACTTGCTGTCCGGTACAGTTGGAGGTTTCATCGGTACAGTCCTGAATACCCCGTAAGATCTATCTACCGATCTATGGTTTGGCCTCATTTATCGTTGGTTGCAGCTTTGACGTCGTCAAGTCGCGAATCCAAGGCGCGACAAAAGTTCCCGGAGTCGCTCTCAAGTATAACTGGTCATACCCTGCGTAAATTTCGATTTCGCCGGTATATGAGACTCTTCATTTTCCCCAGTTGTTGATGAACCGAGGTGTTCTAGGTTGGTTACAATCATGAGGGAAGAAGGACCCGCCGCTCTTTACAAGGGCTTCGTTCCCAAGGTCCTCCGTCTTGCACCTGGAGGTGGTGTCCTTTTGCTGGTCGTAGAGTTCACGTTAGAAGTGTTCCGCAAGAGTCAGTCTCCTCTTCTCCTTTAACTCGTCATGATTCATCTCACATTTTCTTCACGTCTTCGTTGACAGCTCTCGGACCTCCCTACGTATAGGTATCTTACGCGTGATCGGATCCAGGAGACGAGCGGGCAGCACATTGATTGCACAATATAGTGTCGATGAGCATTTCTTTAGATATACTCAAGGTAGATGGTGTGACCCTATTTTCTCCATGTGTAGATTTAATATACCGTACTCTGAGTGCTGCGCGTGTAACCGTATAAATGAAACGGAGCAAGTGGTGAAGTTGAACGAGGCGACGTGAGCCCGACCTTTGGATGTGAGATCACCGCCCTAGATATGGGCACCGTCACGATCGAGGAGGCAACTACCTGCGCCCCGTTGACCGGCGGGAGTTCCTCACTGCACGGGGTGCGAGAGTTAGGAGGTCTACCAAGTTCTTTCGTGAGCGATCCGCAGATAAAGAAGGGAGCAGATGATCTTTACAGAGTTCAGGGTCACAGACGGACACGTGTCATCCATCACCAATGTGCCTCAATTCACACCGTTTCCTTTTATCACCCTCATCCTTCGCAAGTTTTTCCTTCTTCTTCCCAGCCTTCCCAGACGCGAAATACATATTCATCGCCTTCATATCAGGCGTCATAGCCCTCCCGGCCATTACCACCTTCCTCTCCCAAACCGATGCCGTCAGAATTGAAGGATCCCAATTCATCTTGTGCGCCTCGGCGTAGAAAAGTCTCCTGACGATGTTCCCTAGGACTTTAAGGTCTCCTGGGGACAGTCTATCGGTTTTTCCCGTTACGACCATTCGAGCGTCCGCGTTTGCGTGCCAGTCTAGGGTAGAGTATTGTGGTTGAGAGTCGACGTGGGGTCCGGCGGAACCGATGACCCATAACCTCTCGAGGATGTCAGTGCCTCTGAGTGAGAACAAGGTCCCGTTCGCTTCGATGTTCTCGTACCACACGGGTCCGAGAAGCGTGCGAAGCCACGTATCGTTCTTTACTGCCTTCCGTCTCTCCCTCCAGATTTTTGCGAGCAGAGGTCGGAGGACGATTTCGACGGTGGTGGAGTTCGCGGGGACTTGACAAGTATCGAAGGTTTGGAAGACGTTATATGCGGCTCCGTAATCCCGTGTCTGCATGAAAAGCCTCAACGCGAGATTGAGGACACCCGGGGTGAGAGTTTCCGATTGGAGAGAGGGCCATCCGCCAGTTTGGATGAGATGACATTCGATGAGGTTGTTGTAGAGTTTCCGAGGGTGAGGTTGTTGAGCTCTAGTTGCCGAATAGACTTGGAACCGGGGTTTGAGTCCTTTGAGATACATGGTGAACATGTTCGTGAACGTGTACTTGTCCGGCGTCAGTTCCTTGCCTCGGGAGCTAAAGAGAAGGTTATACACCGCGACTGCGTCTTTGAAGCGGAGTCGTTTGATGTGTCCGAAGATGATAGTGTTGAAAACGGCGAGATCGGGAGCGACACCTGCCTTCTGCATGTTTGCGATCGTGGCGGTGAGTTCGTTGGTATGTTTACGGCGTACGAAGCCGGTCATCAAGTCTGTGAATGGGGCTGCGTCGAGGGTAGTGCCCTGGTCGATGCTACGCTGGAGCCACGCTTTGGCGTCTTCCAGTTGCCCGCGCTTAACGTGGATCTGGATCAGGTAGGAGAGGGACTTTTTCGAGATCTGGGTATGGTGTTTTACCCAGGTTTGAACGATGCTATCGATGCTGGAAGGAGAGAAGCCTATAGTGTCTCCGAGGAAGCGTATGAGTTGATAGAGAGCGAGTTCCGTGAATTTAGAGTCGGCCAAGGGGGCCTGCAGCAGCTCCAAGAGGACCTCCTCCTCCGCTCCTTTCGTCAGAACGGCAATAGAAGCCATCCTGGTCCGAAGAGAAAGAGAAGGGATAAACCCCTCGTCGATCATAGTATCCTGAATCTCCTTCGCCTCTCCAAACCTCTCGTAGCTCGAAAACAAAGTGACAGCGTGTTCATACGCGTCGAACCTCGTTTTGTTGTCAGCCATAGCTGGCAACTCCATCCTCCGATACAGGTATTCCCAAGCGTTCTTCCATTCGCCCTTCCCGAGATATTTATTGATGTTAAGGAGGAAACGGTTGAGTTTGACGCGACGTGCGGTGTCTTTGCGTCTAAAGACGAATTGGGAGATGCCGATGCCAGGTGTGTTTATTCTGTCGCGGAGACGTTTGGGAGTTGTGGCCGTTCGGATGCGTCGAGTGTATGAGAGGGTAAGGGGTGAGGAGAAGAGCTGCAGAGGTCGGTGAGATGACCGGAACTGCAGCATTCCAGGTTCTTCTTCAAATCATCATCTCCGTCGAGAAGTGACGCGGTGAGATCTGGAGAGTCACGTGGGGGTCTCCCGTAGAACGGAATCATAATGCTTCAGCGATTTCATCCCACACTAAAGGCCACAGTTTTCATTCATGAGCGTCGCAATGCGAACACACATAATCTATGCTGTTCGCTCGGCCGCCATGAGCAAACGCTAAGCGACTTTACCTCCAAGTATCCTTTGTCTTTGTCTGCCGACGGTCCACCACTTTAATGCCACCGGCAGTTGCCGAGTGCATCGTGGCCTAAAACAGGAATCTGTTACTTTAAAAGGAAATGATGCGCGCAGCTTTCGGCCTAGTTAGCGGGAACGTGTGCAAGGATTGTTCCACTCGTCTGTGACCATTTCTTTGCCCAATCCTCACTCTCATCCACTCGGCCCAGCCGTTACCCCCAAACCATGTCTTCCTATCCGCCAGGTGGCGATTACGATGAACGGCTTCTCGATAGCGCACCAAAAGCAACGAAAGCTGAAAGACAGGTCCGTACTTTCTCTCTCCTAGCCCTGATTCGAGCCGACCCCAATGCACGTCCTCCTGCTGAGCGGTCTGCCTCTAGGAAGGATATAATGTCAACCTGTTGGCGAGCGATAATAGCGACGCGCCGATGAACACGAAGCCTCCGGCCACCGTCGACGGACATACTCTCGAAACCGGACCACCCCCAACTAAGGAGAGTTACTCCTCATCGTTTTCCGTTCCATGGTACCGTCAGAAGAAATGGAGGACCATCATGCTGATAGGTGCTATCCTCGTCATTGGAGGGATTGTTGGAGGTGCTGTTGGCGGTACCCTTGCTTCCAAGAACACCAAGAGCGACGGTCCAAGTAGCAGTGGCGCAACCGGACCATCGATTGCCACCGGGTCGCCTACCAGCAAATTGACGAGCTCCCTGACCCCCTCCCCGGACGCCGCTCAGCCCACCTCCGTGAATAGCGGTGCTCCAACCGGCAGCGATCCCACTAATCCCACTGCAATTGCGGTAACCTCCCGGCCCCTTGTCACACCAGGGGTTGGCGGCAATAATGTTAACGGTGATATTGCCGATTCGGCTCCAGTGGTTGCTCCGGTGGTTGTTTGGTCTGGCTAGAACCAACCCGTTGAAGGTGGGACGAACAACTCCAGATTTGGCGAACCGCCAACTGATCATGAATTTCACCCTTTTTTCCTCCCACCCAGGGTTTCATTGTATTTAACTGTCGCGTCTAATCTACTTTCGCTCTCACTTTACATTGCTTTCGGGACCATCACACGGATTTGGTTACTCGTCATTCAGCTGTTGTTGAAATCCGAATCCGTTTTCTATACGCCTAGGTCCAGAAGCAGCAGCTGACTGCAGAAGCGTCGCGAACGGTTCTATAGCATCCGTTTCGATCGCGCGACCCACTTCGAACCCCATGGACTCGCCAGAATCATGCAACTTGGAAACACTTTCAGAGGGGTTGTTCGTCGCGACATTTAGGGTTCTGAGATGACTGGAGGTCGTTATGAAGTCCTCTGGATCGTGATCCCCGATGAATGGATTGCTATCCATCTCGTTTTCTTCCTGGGTGACACACGGCCTCTTCACTCTGATGTAAGGAGTAAGGAAGCACTTTTACAACCAATGTTCCTATCAATTTGGATGATACATCTGCTCACTACAGATCATATGTTGCGCCTGCATCTGACCCCTTGAAACCGCGATCCGTTCGTTTCGGTGCGCGCGTCACGGACCTGAATCCCAACGCCACGGATATCACACCACATGAGGAAGTCACCTATGGAGATCACCTCAAATACCTTGGCGTGTCCACGGATATTTCCTAGGACATTCCCAAACAGGTCGTGGGTGTTAGTAAAAGAATTCAAGCCCGCGAGGGAAGGGTCAACTCCGAGGAGGCGGAGTTTCCTAGAACCCCGAGCGGCGGTTACTTGCAATCTGGAAGTTGGAAGCTGTAAGGCTGTATCCGGTTTGAGCGTGTGCGAATGATGTTGCCAGACACCAAGGGTCCACTGACCTGGACGATCCTCAGTTCCTTGAGATTGGGACAAAACCGAACCAAGTCTCCCCATCGACTCCGATCACATATCAACGAGAGTGATAGAAAATGCACACACCTCGTATAATTTCGGGTGCGGGAAGACACAGTACGAGATACACCAGAGAATCCGCAACGGGAGGGATAGATTTCAGATGAGTGATATCGAACCCTCGTTGGTCGAGTATGACCCTCACGCGAGCGCAAAGATGTGAATCTGTGGTAACTTCACGGATCTGAAAGAGCGCTCGATGCCTGTTTTTTTGTAATCCTCGATAATCACTTCGAGGGTTACCAAGGTTGGGCAACAGCGGCAGGGGTTTCGCTGGGTTCGGAGCATTTGAGCGGGACTTATGCATGAAGAAAGCGAGTCTGAGCAAGAAATTGGGAGACCACAAGTATATCTGACATGAAAATGAATGATAAAACATTGCACGTATCCCCATAGCCACGAGAGAAGCTTTCGTCTCGTGGAACGACGCGGTTGAGCGAAGGTGAGCACCATATGGTGCCTCGCTTCGTACGCGCGGTTGAAATATCACACGTCTACGACGGGCCTGTCGTGCTGGTCGAGTCGGTAGAAGGCATATTCCAGTTGGGAGGTGGGGAAGCTGGAGGATGTTTTTG
>Ga0307515_10004959_pt1 | contig 27154 bp, 7 predicted proteins | sample 17_EM_MG_FD_194513 | JGI IMG/M metagenome (GOLD analysis project Ga0307515, IMG submission 194513) | Populus trichocarpa ectomycorrhiza microbial communities from riparian zone in the Pacific Northwest, United States - 17_EM | ecosystem: Host-associated > Plants > Roots > Unclassified | place... | reverse complement strand
TTATTTAGGCGTATCTTAATATACTTTATAATATTAGAGTTGCGTTTATTTTGCGCCCTTTATATTACAGCGGCTTTAAAATGTAGTTATAGGGGGGGGATATTAGCTTCCTTTTTAAGCAGTGCTGTGGCCGTTCGCTTATATCCGCCTATTATACTTTAAAGGCAGGCTATTTGGACCTTTTAAAGTGGTTTAAGGAGCGATTTGGGGGGGCCTTTCTTAGATTCTTTAATGGCCTAAATACTAGACCTATACGTTATAGTTAGCCGGACAACTGCTATATATAGTAGGCGTGACCTCTAGAAGCATGGACCCTATATAGAATTAATAATCCTAGATAATACGATATACTATACTTAGCCCTTGCGGGCCGCTTACGCCGCATATACGCTCTACCAGAGCTTACTGTCTACCTATACTCCTAATACCCTTAGGCCCTAAACTAGTTGACCCCTAAAGCCTTAGATGTGAATTATGTGCTAAAGATCTATAAATTGGTTGCGTTTTCTTATAAAGTGGATTAGCTAGTATTTCTCTAGTAAGAATTGGACTCTATATCGTCTTGCCTATTCTATATAGGTGTTATAAGCTTTCTCTAGTGTTCTGCAATTCTCTGCGGCTATTAGCCTGTATATAATTAGGTTTGTATCATTAATAAAGCCTATCCCCTAGGTCGCCCCTTTCTTAAAGGAGTTAAGTAGGTTGCTTACAAAAAAAAGGAAGAGTATAGGCGAGAGGGGTGATCCTTGTGGTATTCCTGTTGTAACTATAATAGGGGGGCTTTAGTATCTGCTAAAGACTAGTAATGTTTCTTTCTAACCTATAAACCCTTAAACAAATTATATAATCTATTCTGGGAAGCCTTTTGCCCTAAAAATATATAGGAGACGCTTGTGGGGTACGTTATTATAGGCGCCGCTAATATCTAGGCTAAGCATTAATACTATAAAGTCCCTTCGCATCGCCCATATGGATTTAATAGTGGCAGCGAGTAGCGTAAGTGCTAATAGTGTTAAACGGTTCTTTCTTGCCCCCATTTGGCTTTATAGTAGTAGGTTATATTCCTTAGCCGTGTTTACTATGCGGTCCGCTATTACCTTTTCTAAGATCTTACTAAGGGTGTTTTCTAAGGCAATAGGGCGGTAGCTTCCTGGGATTAAGTAATCTGCTTTACCTTCTTTCCGTAAAACAATTGTCGTTATAAATCTTCTGAGTTATAGGTAGTAGCCTATAGCAAAGTATGCCCTAGCTATATCTGTAAGCTAGGGTGCTATAAGTAGTCTATAGGTTTTTAAGACCTTATTTGGAATCCTATCTAGTCCTAGTATTATATTATTTAAAAGGCGGCTAATAGTTCTAGCCATTTCCTCTATTATTATGTCGCTGTTAACCCTTAGGCGAGTTACCAGTATTTCACCTATAATGTCGCTAAGGCCTACTAAAGCCGGTTAGGGGAAGAACCTTTCTATAAGGATCTTTGCCTTCTTATTATTGTTATTAGTAGCCTATAATTCCCCTGCTCTTTATAGGGGTGGTAGGTATAAGTCTTCTGCTAGGCGCCCTACCTTTTTCTTTACCTATTTTGCTATAGCCTAAAGGCCCTTATTATAGGGGAGGCTCGGGTTAGAAGTATGCTTATTTACAAACCGTCTCCAGTTATTCCTTACTTCTTTCTTTAGGGTATTCTTTAACTGGTTTCTTAAGTCTTTATATCATCTCTTGTTTTTAGGGTTATGGCTGCTTATATATTTCCTTCTTACTTATTATTGGCTAGTAATAAGAACCGCGTATTATGCGGACCATGCGTATTACGCGTAGGGGCCTAGTTTTGAGACCGGGCAGTGCTCTTTTAGCCTATTTTTAATCGCTACCTAAATCCTTTCTAATCTTTAGTTAATTTCCTTAGGGGTAGCTAATAAGCCTCGCTCGTTTAGAATTAGGTGGATTTCTTCTAGGTCTTAGAGTTATTGTTTAACTATATTAAGGAAACTGTTTATCTTAAGCTTCCTTATTACGTATCTTTTACTACTTAGTTGCGCCTTAATATCTAAATCTAGCTATATCTAGATAGGGATATAGTCTAAGGTGAGTGCCTATTCTTCTTTAGGGTTGTACCTTTTAAGTCTCTAGTATAGGCCTTCGTCTATAAATATAAGGTTAATTATACTTTTAGAGGTTCCTTATTACTATATAGTTACTTTTAGGGGGGTAGCTAACTTAAGGCCCTAGGTATTTATAGCTCTTAGTAGGCACTCTACCTATTAATTAGCAGCAATATAGATACCCCCCTATTACGGGTGGTAGAGGTTTATATCTCCTAATAGGATAAACTCTGTGCCTTTAGTTTCTAGCAAGCTTATTATTAATATAATATTCTCTATTTATAAGACCCCTTTGACCCTAGGGTTATATATATTAATAATTTGTACCAGTCCCCTATATGTCTGGATTGTTATAACTATAATATCTAGGTTAACTGCTTGCTATAACTATAAGAATAGGCTAATAGCCTTACTAATTATAAAGCATATATATATGGCTGCTTTTGGTTTATATAGGAGCTGAAATCCTTAAGGGCAGTATGTCGATTATATATAGGTATTATAGCACGGCTCTTATATAGTAAGGATATAGTGTTTCTCTAGGTCTAGACTGTCTAGTAAAGGCCTTATAAGACGGTAGTTTGTATTACCGCAGTTATACTATATAATGGATAAGTGGCGGACCCCTAGCGAGGGTCCTTTGCCTTTCCTTTATTCCTTACTTCTTCTATTTCTACTTTCTTTAAAATATTTAGAACTTTTATCTCTTATATCTATACCCTAGTTATTACTTATTTTATATAGAGCTTTCTATTCCCATATCTTATGTTCCTACTAGCGCTTCTATATCTAAATCTATTATTATCTCCGGTTCCTCCTCTATTCTTACTAGCTAGCTATATACCCTTAGTAGGTTAGCTATAAATAATATATTTACCGCGTTAAATCTAATTCTTAATTATCTTAGTCTTAAGCTTACTATAGCTGTTTATAGGGGTCTTCCTATAGGGCGTTCTCTCCCTTGTATCCCCTATAACCCTTATATCCCTATACAGTCTAATAATATCGCGCGGCGCCGCTTCTGGCCTATTAAGGCTTAGGATAGCTGGCCTAGCCCCCTAGTACTAAAGGTAGGAAACGCTAGGAAGGTACCTACGTCCCCCTAGCTTATTACCTGTTATTTCTATTTATATAACCTAGCGTACAGTTATTCCCGTAGCTGTTAAGCCCTTGCCTTCCACCTCCTGTATTTAATGTAGTCTTCTCTCTCCTATGCCTTATATATACTTTAGTGGCAGTATACTGCGCATATGGATTAGGTGTATCCCTATTATACATAGCGGTAGTATTATTTTAGGCGTAGTCTATAATTATAGAGCCTTACGTTATATATAAGGCCATTTATAATTATTCCTTTTTAGATAAGGAGTTTTTGTATTTCTAGTGTATATATGCTAATAATAAGGGAGCTATGCATTTAACCGGCGTCTCCCTAGCGAGTCTTTAGCGACCCTTATATCCTCTTATTATTCTTATTATTTACTTAGTTTGCATTTTCCTATTAAAGCTATTAGATTTAGGTAATCTTAAGGCCTAGTATAAGGCGTTCTATATATTTTACTATCTCTTATATAGTTGCTGTGTTGTCCGCCTAGCATCCCTTTTCTACCCTAAGGCTTATAGAAACCGCTAGGACTTTAACTAAGTAGTCTTTATAGAGCACTTTTATACTAATACGTTCTCCTAGCCTATCCCCTACCCTTATAGCTTATTCCTTTACCTATTAGTCCTTTAAGGTAACTCTAATATCTCCGCTCCTAAGGTATTGGACTATAACTACGTTATAAACCTCTTTACGAATTTTTATAAGGACTTCTATTTCTAATTATCCCCTAAGCCCCTCTACTTTTTCTATATTTAGTTATATTATAATTATATACCCGGTTATTGTCTTAAGGGGAGTAGGTTCCCTATACTATAAAAGCGCAGCTACGGCGGCCTAAGTACGGTTCGCTAGTAAGGGAGGGTTTTATTTATTTTTAATTTTACTTAGCCATTAAAGGATTTAATTAAGGGTTTACTAGAGGGGCGCTTAAGGTTCGCTAAACTGGCGGAGCCATTCTACTAGCTGTATTAGTTCATTATAGCTAATAGTTACTCCCCTATAATTCTAGATACTAAACACGTTTAGTAGGCTTTATATTTTATTAGATGCCTTCTTAATAGAGGTGTTTCCGCTTTATAGTGTAGTATTCGCCCATCTTTATTATAGAGGGCCGTTATTAGGCGTAGATCTAGCGGTTACACGCGAGTGCGAGCCACCGTCGGTTGACCTGTGCCTCCCCTACGATATATACATCTTAGGGGGATTCTCTAGGTGTTTTTCAGGGTTCTTTTTGGTTGGTTTTGGTCTTTTTAGGCCGGGTATAGCAAGAGCTCCTTTTTTAGCAGCTAAATATAGATATTTTTATAGTTAAGCTTTTTATTAAGAAAGGCCGTAATTATATCTAAGTGCTTATACTTTAGATTATATACGGTAACTAGGGCTATTAGTAGCTTAAATATACTAGGTTAAATAACGCTTATAAATATATCGCTATAGTTAATTCCTAGGCGCTGCTTATTACCACATAATACTAGCTATACTTTCCATCTAAATAGGACGTTATTCTTATCGAATTTATATATAAAGACCTATTTAATAGGTAGAGCCTTAGCTCTAGGTAGAAGTTTAACAATCTTAAATAAGATATTTACTATTTAAGACTCCCATTCCTTATCCGCCCCAGCCTTTTACTTCTTTTTAAATATTAAATTTATGGCTTCCTTCCAGTTGTAAGGTTCTAGAGGTAGTTATTTAGTTATTCTTATTTACTAAGGCTATAATAGAGTACTTGTAAACGTATAGGTAAAGGTAGAATAGATAGGCTCCAGAAACTATAGGGATAGGGCTATAGCCTAAGGTAGAATAGGTCATTAGCCTTTTTATATATATAGTATAAAATTAATAGGGCATTTTACTAGAATTGCATTTCTATTTATTTATATATACTAGGAATAGTGTTATTAGGGCTCCTAAACCCCTTTTAAACCCCTTTTAAGGCCTTCCTAAGCACCTAATTAAGGCCCTTAATTGCTACTATATATAAGAATAAATCTTAAATACCTAATCTAAAAAAGCTACTATACTTTATCCTTAGGAGTAGGGTTAGTATCTATTAGCCCTTTAAAGGAGGGCTAACGGGAATAAGATCCCTTAGTAGGCGTATAAGTAAGTATAAAAATGGGGGTAGGATAATAAGGTGTAGCAGAAGTAGAGATTTTTAAACGCTTAATACTAATATTAGGTCTAAACCAATACTAATAAGGCTCTTGCGGCGTAAGCTTATAGTTAATAAAGATATACTTAAGCCTAAAATAAATAGATATATTAGCTAGCTAGTATAGTCTAAAACCACTAAAACCTTGCTATAGTAACTATTAGTTACCTACCCGCTAGGTACCTAAAGGGTAACCTACTTAATAACGCATTATATTATGCTCTTTTAAAACTTAAAGCGTATATATAAACTCCTTTCTATAGTAAACGGCAACCTTCTTCTTATTACCCCTATCCCTTACCCTATCCTTAGTATACTAGCCTTACTTTTATATTAGGTGTTACTAGCTAGCTTACTAGGAATTATAGGGAGTATAGATAACCGTAGTATAGTTTTAAGTTTAATTAAGTTATTTAGTATTTGCGCTAAAATAAAAAAGAGCCTAAGCGATATAGTATTTAAGGATATTAAAGGAACGTTATTACTTAGGCCCAGGCTATTAAAGCTTAAAGTTAGTAATAGAAAAGCTTACCTTAATATAACTACCGCTCTTAGTACGTATATATTAATTATAAGGACTAAAGGTGTTAGACCTTATATAGTGGGTCTTATTATAAGCCTCTAGAATCCTTTTATTAGATTTCTAGTCTTTTAAAGACGTATAGGTAAATTAATTTAGGTAGGACCAGTACTAGTTATAGGTTAACGGGGGTTAAGGTTTTATATATAATAGTAGGGCTAAAATATGCTAAGGAATTATCTTAAAAGAGTAGTTAGTAGAAGAATACAGAGGTATATTAAATTATTAATAGAAAAGAAGAAAATCTTAATAATATATTAAAGATACGTCCAAAATTGGACAAAGGTTAGTAATAGGAAGTAAGGTATTAAGGAGAAGGATTAAGCTTAATAAGTAAAGTGTCTTTATACTTTACCTTCTAATACCCTTTTAGTAAATAGCCGTAACCCTACTAATATAACTCCGTTATAATAGCGCCATTTAAAAGGAAGGAAATACGTATATAAGCTATTTAGCTATTACTTCCTTATAAAAACTAATTATACGGCTAGGGGAAGGCAATTAAAACGTTAATTAAAGACGTATATAGGTTAAATTATACCCAAAATAATAATATAGTATTAAAGAACAACGCTATAGACGTTTTTAATAATCGTATAATAGCTATATATGCTATTATAAAGTATCCCTATTTACTAAGCAGTAGATATATACTAACTATATAGCATAAAACTATTAGATTTAAAAGTATATACACTAAAATTTAAAAGATAAGTCTCTTTAACTAACTAATTAATACCTTAACCGCATTTAATAGCTTAAGGGTAAATATATAAGTAATACGCTAGTAATATAAGGGATTATAAGAAAAGGATTATAAGAAAGGATTATAGTGTAAGGCATATTACCTAGGTGTATAGTAGGGAGTAGGTAAGCCAAGTATAAGTTATAAGGAGAGTTAATAAAAGAGGGAACAATATAGTAAAAAGTATAGTAATAGCCTTATACGGAGACAAATCAATAAGGAGGAAAAGGGCTATAAGCCTAAGGTGCTTATAAGGAGGTGCTAAGCCTAGCCTTCAGCTAGGCCTTAGCTACCCTTAAGCAACCCTTAGGCGATGCACCTAAGTAAGGGTTAAAATAACCCTTATATATAGACCATATCTTAATAGTTAAAGATAACGGTAAGCTAAGGCTCTATACATTAAAACCTATACTAAAAAGTTCTATAGAACTATACTAGAATACTAAATTGCTTATAATACTTATAATTAATTATAAACTAGTATAACGGCTTAGAAGTAGAGTTATATAAAAATCCCTATATTAGCTTAGGTAGTTACTAGTATACTTTTAGTAGGCTTTTAATAGGGGTTTTAGCAATCCTTATATCTTTTCTCTAGTTATATTTTTTCCTTATTAAGGTTTTTTAGGAGTTTAAAGTAGGGGTTAGATAGATAGATAATATATAGTAGTATACTAATATTTCTCTAATCTCTCCAAACCCCTTCTGGGATAAGCCCTTATAATCTCCCTTTACCGCAAGGTAATAGCGATCGGGGGCCGACCGCAAGAAGGGGGGGGCGCAATGTAAGGGATATTATTGCGGACACCTTAGGTTGCCCTCAGGACAACCCCGGATTTATCTCAGGTGCCTCAGCCACTTCGTAGATAATTGGCAGGCCCGCCCCTTTACATAACTTCTTACTAACCCTTAACTCCACGTGACCCAGCAATCCTCTGTGAAGCGTCTGAGAGCTTATAGGCGCGTGTTTGGTACAACTCGTATGCCATTTCCAACGCATATTAAATTCAAATAGCTATATTAGGGTTAATTCAGCAGCTATTACTACAGTTTGCGATGCATTTATATTATAACCTCTCCTACTAATATATTCTAATTAATTAAACTAGCTAACTAACGTATTAGGGGGCGAAGTATAGCCTTAAAGTTTAAAGACGTGTTTTTAAACCCGTATCTACCTAACTAGCTACATTAGAGCCTTAATCACATTTTACCACTATAACTTATTTTTCCCTAAGATTGGGTAAGCTACTTCTTATTATAGCTAAAAAGTAGCTTACCCAATCTTAGGGAAAAATAAGTTGTAGTGGGGAAGTTCTATCTTAAAAGCATAAGAAAACTATAAGGTATAAGGGTGTAAAACGCGACCATTTTCCCTTGGACCCTCGGAGAGGAATTGCCTCGCACGTGCTCTAATTGGCTAGATCGCTTGCGCACGGTACCTTCCCTGGCAGAATTTTATGACAGAATTGCATAATATTCATAAAGTGAGAGGCGAATTCCTTAACGAGGGTCTGCCGGAGGCACGTGCCCGTAGTATATAGTCTCCACAATCCCGGAGGCCTTACCTCCTTAAGGATTCGTCTCTCTCACCAATCTATCCTGTTCCACAATCGTGTCCTTATAGCCCCCTGTCTACAAAGTCCCCTCACACTTCCATCCTTTCTGCCCACCTACTTTAAGCCACTCCTCTGCTTCCCTCCTAAATTCTACCAAATCTCCGTGCTTTTTTTCATCAATCCACCTGACCTTCGCCGCCATTCCTATTAAGCCCTTCAGCTCCCGCACAAAAGACGTTTGATGTATATGATCAGTATAGATTAGCCTCGTCTCCACTTGACTCTGCCCTGAGCCACCTAACAGATAGAAAGGCCGGGTGTATTGATATCCGTAAGGCTCTTTCAGATTTTTAGCATGTAAGTATACCTCAAGCTTTAGCTCCTCGCATTGAGCAAGCAGAGGAATTTCTAGAATGGTATTTCGTGCGTCAGTGGCGTTGATACCACCGCGCAGAGTAAAATTTATGCGTATAGGTTCCGGCTTCCAACAACCCCGAGGGTTTCCAGCAGGTAGACAAGACTAAGGTCCCCAGTGATATCGAAGGTGTTTGAAGAGGAGAAGACGGCAATTGCTCCAAGGCGCATTTGGTGAGAGATGAGAGTAAGTGAGTACAGGTGACGGCGACACCATAGTGTGTAGGACATGCGGTGACTTGGGTGCCCGAATATCGGAGGGGATGAGCCAGACTTTCAAAACCGAGTTCTGACGGTTGGGCCTCCTGGTAGGACACATATTTTCCGGTTCTCATAGTGAACAAATAGCCACTAATCTATCACACTACTATCAAAGGTTATTAGAGATATGAATAGCTCTATAAGTAATTGATTCTAGAATTGTCGAAATGGTTTGGGACCAAGCTTGGAGATATTGTTGAACGTTTGCAGTGTGAAACACGACCTCACGCTCACTCGGTCTCTAAGTTCCCCTATTCCTCACCGCTCGTACACAGCTGGTATGATGTAGTTTTATTGCTTGAAAGCGCTGAATTAAGCATGTGAGTGGAGATTTAATTGGCGTGGATGGTACATTCTAGCATAGAAACTATAATTATGGGCGAAAGTTTTGATGGAAAGCCTTTTAACTAAACATGGTAAAGAGACTGCTGGGCTGTAAAGGCCGAAGAGGGCCGCTGAGCTGTAAAGGCCGAAGAGGACCGCTGTGCTCTATCTAGACGGTCATAACGGCCTCAAGGAGTTAAAAGAGCTCTTTTCATTTCAACGCGCCCGAGGGAGCTCCAGTAGACGTGGCTGTTCATCATCCTCTTCTTCTCTTTGTTTTTGATTGGTAATACTCAGGTACTGTTGTCACCTTGCGCAGCAGCTCTTACCCTCTCCATCCGTGCTAAGGTCGCCAACGCCTGTTCAGCTATTCGAGTCTCGTCATCCGTCATACGCCCACCCCGTTGAATAATGTCGTCCTGCGAAACTGGCCTGTCTCCTTCATTTAGAACCATAGCTTCCCTACGACGGCGTCGTAGTGCCTGCTCTTCTGGGCTCTCCTCGTGGGGACGAGCTCTTGCTCCTCGCACTGGCAAGGTTCGGAAATAGGTAGAGCGGAGAGGAAGGTCTGCAAGTTCAGAACTTGAGTACCAATCACCAGATACAGCATGATAATCCAAGAGCGTCAGAGCCTTCAGAGCATTCTCTTGGAGTTCAGGATTAGGACTATGAAAGTCGGAGATAAGGAGCTGTTTAGCTTCGGAATTCTTCATAAAGCGATCGCAAAGTATTTTAGTAGCTCTAAGGGCAGAAAAATTATTAGAGAAGTAGAGGATCAAATTTACAAAATCATATTGTAGCGTACGCTTTGCGGATCTCGACATTTGAACAAGTTGCGAGAGTCTCAAGCGACTCTGTTTTAATAGCTTCGAGGAAACAATCAGCAGCTGATTAAATATTGCGACGACCATTCAGCTTCACTAGGGGAAACCAATACCATCTTCAGATAACCGGGTGTGTTTTCTTGGGCAGGGCGGTTGTTTGCTGACTTCGGTAAGCCTTACGACTTCACGCAAGCCGTAAGCAACACCCTTGATGGCGAAGAACGTGAAAACGCCTAGATACGATGAGGATAGTATAATGCAAATATGGGATGGGAAATTCTACCAAGTCCAAGCCAAAGCCAACGGTCATCTATCCTCAAGGCCATGATGGCTTTGTTGTACTTATTGAGGGTATGATATTGTGTAAAGGTTGTCGTTTGAGCAGTCCTAAGGGCTAGAAGTCTGGGCCGGCTCGTGCACGATTTCTTGGCTAATAAATGCATTACCGGGTTTGAAGTACCGAGGTAGATCTTCAATTTTTTGATTTCGGTGAGCGCAAGGTGGGTCCGTGCATAAGCGGATCAAGACGCTTATGAACGAGGCACGGAACATTAGGTAATTTCGTGGATGGCAGACTCTTGGCATTTCGCTTCAACACTACGAAAGCCACAGGCAGAGATATTATTATTCTATTCAAGCAAAATGCCACCGTCTCAGTTGAAACGCCTGAAAGAATCTTTAAGAGAGCAAGGAATCAACGCTCCCGAGAAGGCCAAGAAACATAAGAAAAAGAGTCATGAAGAAAACTCCAACCCAAAAGCACAGCGCAATGCCGCCCTGTCTCGCATACAGGAAAGCTTCAATCCATTCGAGTTCAAGACCCTTGCACGACCAAAGAAATTCAATATTACTGTGAATCGATCTGCTACCCTAAAGGGCATGGTCGGAAGACCTGGAGTCACTAAAAGCCTCGGCGAAGAAACCGTTCGTTTTCCCATACCCTGCGGCTTAGATACCATGGCTAACGATATTATTTCTTAGAGGAGAAGGACTCTATTGCCGGAGATGAACAAGCGTAACAAAGTTGGTGGAATCCTTGACCGTCGAATAGGCGAAAACGACCCTACTATGACCCCAGATGAGAGGATGCTGGAACGTTTCACACGTGAAAAGCAGAGGATGAAGGGATCGTTGTTATTTGATCTTGAAGAGGCTGAAGATGAAGGAGGACTCACCCATCTGGGCCGCTCGCTAAGTTCTGGAAAAGAGGTAATCAGAGTCGACGACTACGATGCGGCGAGTGTACAGGCTTCTAGCGGTGATGATGATGCGGGTACATTGCAGTTACTTAAGAGGAGGAGAAGCCCTTCAATCGGTGCAGATAGGCTTGGTGATGATACTGAAAAGGAACAACCCAAGCGGAAGAAGTCCAAGGCAGAGGTAATGAAAGAGGTGATCGCTAAGTCAAAATTTCACAAACATGAGCGACAGGTAGCAAAAGAAGAGGATGATGGTTTACGCGAAGAGTTGGATAAAGGCCTCCCAGATGTCCTTGCTGCTTTGAGAGGGCGCTTGAACTTCCTCCACCCGCTTCCCCGATCCCCCCCAAAAAAAGCTCTAGCTAATAATTTTTCTATCAACCCTGACCGAGCAGCTCTTTTGAACGAGCTTCCGAAGGAAACTACTGATAAGGAGTATGATGAGCGGGTTCGTCAAATGTTATTCGACCAACGATCTAAACCTATGGAAAGGACTAAAACTGAAGACGAGAAGGCTGAGGAGGAGGCAAAACTACTAAAGGACTTAGAGGAACAGCGCCTTTGCAGAATGAAGGGTGACCCAGACGAGAAAACCCAGAGTGATCAAATGCATGGTAATGGCGGCATGGAAGATGAAGATATTACAGACGATGAGCCAGAAGACGATGCAGCAGAGTTTGGTTTCTCGGGAATGTCCCACGGTAGCCGGCCTGTAGGAGTTGATGATGAGGATGACTTTCTCATGGACGCCTATACGGTCAAAAATTATTCAGAAAGTGATATTGAGTTGTCAGAAAGCGGCTATGAAGAAGCAGATGGTGGTAATGACACTCAAAAATTAGAGGACGATGAATTTTTGAAGGATATATTTCTCGAGGATGGAAAAGACAATGGTGTTTCCTCCACTACGGGAAGCGGCCGAGAACCCTCTCAATCATTCGGACTGGCATACACATATCCATGTCCTCGATCCCACGAGGACTTCCTCAATGTTCTCGAAGACGTCCCCATTTCAGCTATCCATACTATTATTCAAAGAATTAGGGCACTTTACCATCCGAAACTGCACCACGAGAATAAGGAAATGCTCGCCGACTTCGCTGGAGTGCTTGTCAACCACCTTGCGTATATGTCGTCCCAGAAGCCCAGCCCGCCGCTCGCCATCACAGAAACTCTCATTCGTCATATACACTCTCTATCCCGAACCTTTCCGGACCAGATCGCGAAGGAATTTCGTTCCCATCTCCAGCATTTCCACACTACTAACACCCTAACACCTGGAGACCTCATCATTCTCACTGCCATTGGATCAATATATCCTACCTCTGACCATTTCCATCAGGTAGTGACCCCTGCGATTACGCTTATGGCACGGTGGCTTGGTATGACGACTCCGAAGAATGTTGAAGACCTTGCAACGGGTGCCTATATTGGTGCACTGTGCCTCCAGTACCAAAAACTATCTAGACGTTATATACCCGAGCTCGTCAGATTCACAAACATTGCTTTAAGTTCTCCTCTTAAAACGCCGGATCTTATCGAAACGCACATTAAAAATCTGGCTGCGATGGCCGACTTATGGTTCTCTAAATCAGCCTTTACGGAAATCTTTACTCCGGGTACCCTAGAAACCCTTTCAACACTCAAGCAGACAAAAGCACATCAGCGCCTCCAAATTTTGCTAAACCAAGCCCGCCTTGTGCGCCGTCCGCTAGAGTTGCACTATCACCGCCCACTCCCCATAAAAACGGCGATACCGAAATTTGAAGAGGGTTTTAGCCCAGATAAACATTATGATCCTGACCGAGACCGAGCAAATGCAAGTAAACTGCGAGCGGAGTATAAGAGGGAGAAAAAAGGGGCGTTACGTGAACTGCGGAAAGATGCAAATTTCATTGCGAGGGAGAAGCTTAGGGAGAAGAAAGAGAAGGACAAGGCGTATGAGGCCAAGTATAGGCGGCTTGTGGCAGAGATTCAGGGTGATGAGGGGAGGGAGAAGAATGCCTATGATCGAGAGAAGAGGGCGAGAAAAGGGAAACTGTAGGAGGATTAGATCCTGGCTACGGGGAGGGTAGAGAGTAGTAGAGGTAATGACGTACTGGAGCTCCTCTCTGCTTGAATTGAAATATTTTAGCAAATATATTTGTACTCGATACTGGTAATTGGCTATAACATGGTATCAAAAGGCCTTATAAGATATATGCGCTTCTACCTCAGGATCTTAAATCACAAACCTGCTTCGCTAAGCCTCTCACTTTTACCGTTGCTTCAGGACTGTAAGCTACGGATATCTAGTTCTCGGATATGTTTCTATCTGATGGGTCGAGTGATTTTGCAATTTGAGACTATCCGGACAGCTAGCCAGGAGTTCTACCTTCTCTCAGGGTTTACTATAATATCAAGCGATTCCCGTAGCCCTTCCGTCGCATTTATAATTGCGAACTAGTAGCGCTGGCCAATCTCGGACGCCTTCAGGAACTCTTCTTTAACTCAACAGGGCTTGCAGCAAAAGGTAGTGGAACGATGGGTATTTCTTTTATTTATGGGGTCCAAAACCCCCAGTCTCGGAGAGATTAATATACACGAGTGGCGATCGCTACTGCTTAATAAGCCTACTTACTCGATACCTCCTCTGATTTCGTTTCTTTCCCGGGGGTATCCTCCCTAGTGGAAGCCTTAGCTGCCTTTCGTAACCCGTCAATAGAGGCGGCGTCCTTGTCTACTTCCATGACTTCCTTCGCTGCTTTGTCATCCTCATCAATATTCTCAGTATCCTTTGGAGATGCGTTCGCGCTGTTTTCGTGCACCTGATTCTGTTCGTTTTCTTCCTCGATTAATTCTTGTTGCTCCTTCAGAACTTCAAGACGCTGTTTGTTCGTTGCTGCGCCCTCTGCATTATGCACTTCTAACTCAATCTCGTGATACAACTCCTCCGGTATGCTGGATAAAACGGCTTGGAGGGCATCGATTTGAGAGTTAAGCTCGCTCTCCTTGCCCTGAGCATACATAAAGGCATTGCTAAGCACAAGGAGCGTAGAAGGCACACCATATTTCAGTCGTAAGTCGAGCCACATCTGAAGATCTTCTCGAAGTCGTGCAGGGCTCACTCCATGCGTGCGGAGCCCTCGACTTGCGCAAGCGGTCTGGAGCTCTGGAACGGAGAGAGAATCCACGCCTTCAAAAGAAATTGCCCGATCGTCTCGTTTGATTTGACGCATACGATGCCGAATTTGATACCGGAAAAAATTATCCGTACCGAATGAAGTCATATTCATGTAACGGCAGATAGCGACAAGCTGCGGTCGCGAGAGGTTGTCTAGAGTCAAGTCATCTTTGAATATCTTGCAGACTTTAATAACATCAGCCTGAGTTGGCGACTCTCCGGTAGTGCGGACCTGTTATTCGTCAAATCAGCACGGGAAAGCCATGAGGACAACAACAATATCACTACCTTGCGAAAGAATTCTGCAAACTCTTCCCTCTGCGCGTTCTCAGCGCTCACTGGCAAGCCAGTCTCCTTCATGGTTTGCCGAAGGAAACTACTGACTTCTTTGCGTGTAGCTCGCAAGTTTTTAGCTTTCACATCTTTGGCACTCTGCCCTTCATAAGTGCTGGGGAGTAGATTTGGAAATAGCTTCAAGGCTACTGGCAGTAATAACTCGGCAAAGGGAACAATGACGAAAACCGAAAATGGTATTAAACGACCAAGATCTTGGACGGTTCGTGTCAACTATTAGCGAAAATCAGCTGTTTTTCATGAAAGCATATTGATCCACCATACATACTTGTCGATGCTCTCTCCGAGTGAGCTCATACCCAGCAGCCATCTTCAGTGCCAATTTTGAGCTGATCTTGACCTCGGTAACTAGTAGTTTCGTGCCATCCCAATAGTGAAGAGCTTCTCTCTTGACCTTTTGCCATATTGAAAGCTTCTTATCCTCCTCTTTCTTCTTAGCTAATTTCTTCTCTTCTGCTTTATCTGCCGCAGCCTTTTCCGCAGCAAGCTCAGACAGCGTTTGGGCTTCAACAGCCTTCGTTTTCGTGTAGGAGGTAGGTTCGTCTTTTGGAATTGTAACTTCACGCTTCTCCGAGGCTGTGGCAGCTACCTTCCCGCCGAGGGATTTCTGTTGCTCTTCCTTTGGAATTGGTTTCTTGGCTTGGTCGGCGTTAAAGCCGGGAGGCGGATATGTTCCTCCTGATCCTGCAGAGGTGGCCGTGTCCGTAGATAGGCCACGATGCGGTAATAATATGGCGATAGCGGGTACCTCATGATGTAGTGGTCGCAGATTTCGTTGGAATGCTCTAGTGGAGCTCCTGAGCAACAATGGCGTTACCCTAGAGGCAGTGCGATTCAGATACATGGTGCCGGAGCCGGCGGAAACAGGTAAGGAGTGACGATCAAAACGACAGGAAAGAGAATCGGGGCGATGAATGCAGTCGGCGATGATGGAAAAGTGTGGCTTGAGTGCAAAGTGGTTTGATTTGGTCGAGAGAATGAAGTGAATGAATTGTGCAAGAGATGGCCCGATAGTGATTGTTTCCGGATGATTTGCGCCAGGAACGATCACTAAGCTGCCAAGCCGTTCTCACACGCACTTCAATGACACGGACCAGTATCCGGCTCCTCGGCCTTCGGGGACCTGAGTGCTCAACCAATTCTTTCATGACGCCGGCCCCTCACCCACCACATTCACTTCCTTCCCCCGAATTGTGAGCCTTACTCCGATCCCGATTAGAAATCCAATAAATTTTTTTTTTAATATTCCACACTCGTGTCTTCGTTTTGTTCTCCTTTCTTATACAGCACTTTATAATTCTTAGTTCTGCTCCAAATATGCACGTCCGCTAAATCCGTTGGACCTTGTCTGGAGCCATTTGGCTTCCATTCCTCCGACTTTGCGCCAGAAAAACGACGAGATTCTTATCGCTGATACTTTCTTAATCTCGAACATTCTGCAAAAAAATGTCCCTCTCGAGAGCGGCGCGTATTATACTGGTAGGAGCACCGGGTGTAGGCAAGGGCACGCAGACAGAACGCTTGATGAAGCGGTTTCCTGAGTTGTCATCAATAAGTTCTGGGGATTTATTGCGACTTAATGTGCGTAATAGAACTCCTTTAGGTACACGAATCCTCAGACGTAGTCTATAATTCAGCTAACATCTGACTGCTCTTAGGTATTCAAGCAGAGTCCAAAATGAAAGTTGGCGCATTGGTTCCTGACTCCATGATCCTCCGACTCATAATCAACGAACTCACCAACCGCGGCTGGCTTACCTCGGACACAATCAGGCCCTACACTGTTTACACATCTTCAATCAGCATGGAAAGCAATGACACCGTTGACTCCGTCTTCATCCCGTCACCACTCCGAGCTCAAAAGTACAATTACTCCGACTCCCCATCAGCCTCTTTCGTACTGGATGGGTTTCCGCGGACAGCCGCTCAGGCAAGCCAGCTTGACGACCTAATACCAATCAACCTCGTTATCAACATCAGCACGCCTACAGATATCATCATCGACCGCATCTGCAACCGATGGGTGCATGCGCCTTCAGGACGAGTCTATAACACCACCTTCAATGCACCCAAAATTGAGGGCAGGGATGATATTACTGGAGAACCTTTGATGCGCCGGGAAGACGATGACCCTGAGGTCTGGAAAGCGCGACTGAAAAGCTTCGAAGAAACTAGTCTCCCATTATTAGAGCACTATGACAAGCTTGGAGTTCTCTGGACAGTGAAGGGAAACAGCAGTGATGAAATTACACCTCAGCTTTTCAAGGAGTTTGGGAAACGTTTTGGTGTCCTCGAGAACTGATGCGCAGGCTAGCTAAGTTCTTGGGTTGAGATACTCGATCTTGCGTGTAATTGCTGTTTTAGATTCCTTTCTCGTGTATACATTGCCCTTGCCGTTTTACAGAGGCAGGGCCAGAGGAGTCGTCATTGTACCAATTTATTTAGCCGTTATTTCTACGAATGAATATTTTCCGACCGACGTATAATCATGAATACTGGATTCGAGCCAACAGAATTCAGCAATTGGAGCGTTTGGTACAGTCGCTTGTTCTGCCCAATACCGGTACACGGCTCGTTCCGGAATATCCCTTCGTCTGGCAAAAGAGACTTTTCGTATTGGGCGCTTTAGGCGCTCCTGCTTGGGTTAGCATGCTGCAGGCACCCTCGCTAGCGTGATTTTATTAGCAAACCTAACTAAAACGCGTCAATATTGCGATGCCGATGAAATGCTGCAGAAGGCCACCGCTAAAAACACCAATATATAAAAAGTCGTAATATATGACGTCATGACTGTAGGTTTCTGCCCTTCCTCTATTAACCAGCTGCTAACTATATAGGAAAATCCTCTATTAGAGTCCTCCAAATTGCCGCCACCTATTGGCTTTATATACGTTCTTAACGTTAATAAGGATAAGCCAGTAAAGGATCAGCTTAAGGTTATAAGGGAGGACGTGCTATATACGTCAAATAAGATATATTAAGTGCTATAAGTAGTTAAACAGTTTAGCCAGCGGCTATTTAATATAGAGTATTAATTAAAGGTAGTAAAGGAGGGCTTAAAGGAGGCTAGGAAGGAGGCTATAGTAAAGGCTTAATTGGCTTTAGGGTCTTAATATTAGAGGCGTAAGGAAGTAGAGGACCTAAAATAATTACCTAGTTATCGCCTACTAAATAAAAATTATTAAAGCACCGAAGGCACAGAGGAAGCCTATAAGCCTCGCATTTATATACTATTTACCTAATCTTTACTATAAGCTTCTTTACCTCCTTCCATCTATATATCTAGCACCTTAGTAGGCCCTTATAGCCTTGCTTCCTTATAAAGCTTTTAATAGAACGGTAAGTTCGTATCTTATACTATTAAATTATAGGTAGTAGGTTTTTAGCTATAACGTAAGTAGTTCTTTAATTTATTCTAATATTTTTATAACTAGGCCCAATACTAGGTTAATATGGCCTATATTTTAGTAAGCTTTAATAATAATAATTTATTGCTTAACGTCTAATTTAGATCCCTATTAGGCCTACGCGGACTACTCCTTATATATATATAGGGAGAAAACTCTATTTAAGAAAACCCCGTAATCTATCTCCCTGCCTTTTAGGACTCGCCTATAGGGCGCCTATAAGGCGTCTGTGAGTTACCTATGGTACTCTACTACCTTACTTTTTGACCTTTTTAGGAACTACTGCTGCCGTAATAAGCTTACGGACGCGCTAGTATTGTAAACTTTTACTCTACTACTATAGAGTTATCAGAGGGCGCCTGTTGTCGCCTCTTTGCCTTCTATTCCTATTTCTTTTATAACCTAGAACTAGTTTAGTATATTTTAGCTAATAAGCCACTAGGTAACCGTCTTAAGACCTTTTTATATTAAGAGTAGTATATTATAGTTCTCTATGCTAGCTACTAAGAGCATTACTTTTTAGTTTATGCGTAAGGGGTATAATAGTATTACGTGTTTTAGTGTCTGTTTTAGCTAGCTATATTTGCATCTTAGGCTATTTATTAGGACACCTACCTAATAGAGCCAATCTTTTAGTCCTATTATTCCTGTTCTTAAGAGTATTACTATTATATTTTTTGCCTTTATTAGGCCTTCTTAGAGCCCTTAGGTATTTACCCCCTATAGTATTAACTATACTACAGCTTAGGTACCTCTCCCCTAAGTTAGCCTCTGTATCTTTAACTCCTATACCCCTCTCTAGTATTAGTCTAACCAGTATTATATTGCGGTAGATAGTTTCCTAGTATTCTTTTAAGCTCTACTTTAGCTCCTCTCTTTTTCTTACTATTATCTTTGCTGGCCTCTTACGCGTCTTCCTTTTTTCTTTATATGGGCCTAGGCCTAAATACGGTACTATTTTTCTTTTACTTTTTTTTATTTACCTATTTCTCTAATATATCCTCCCTACTTTTAGGTTATTAGTTTATTCGCCTATAAGGTACCCTAGGGTCCCTCTATAGTTTATTTAGGCGTATCTTAATATACTCTATAACCTTAAAGTTACGCTCCTTTTACGCCCTTTATATTGCGGCGGCTTTAATATATAGTTATAGGGGGGGAATATTCGCTTCCTTCTTAAGTAGTACTGTAGCCGTTTGCTTATACCCGCCTGTTATACTCTAAAGGTAGGCTATTTAGACCTTTTAGAGTAGTTTAAGAAGTAATTTAGGGGGGCCTTTCTTAGTTTCTCCTATAGCCTAAATACTAGATCTATATGTTATAGTTGGCCGGATAACTACTGTATATAGTAGGCGAGACCTCTAAAAGTATGGGCCCTATATAGAATTAACAATCCTAGATATTATAGTGTACTATACTTAGCCTTTATGGGCCGCTTATAACGTATATACGCTCTACCAAAGCTTGCTATCTACTTATACTCTTAGTACCCTTAGGCCTTAAATTAGTTAACCCCTAAAGCCTTAGATGTAAATTATATGCTAGAGGTCTGTAGATTGGTTACGTTTTCTTATAAAATAGATTAGCTGGTATTTCTCTAGTAAGAATTAGACTCTATATAGGTATTATAGGCTTTCTTTAGTGTTCTGTAATTCTCTATAGCTATTAGCCCGTATATAATTAGGTTTATATTATTAATAAAGCCTATCCCCTAGGTTGCCCCCTCCTTAAAAGAGTTAAGTAGGTTGCTTATAAAGAAAAGGAAGAGTATAGGCGAAAGGGGTAATTCTTATAGTATTCCTATTATAACTGTAATAGGGGGCTCTAGTATCCGCTAAAGGCTAGTAATATTTCTTTCTAGCTTATAAACCCTTAAATAAATTATATAATCCATTCTAGGAAGCCCTTTGCCCTAAGGATATATAGGAGGCGCTTATGGGGTATATTATTATAAGCGCTACTAATATCTAGGCTAAGCATTAATACTATAAAGTCCCTTTATATTACCTATATGGATTTAATGGTGGTAGTAAGTAGTATAAGTGCTAATAGTATTAAGCGGTTCTTTCTTACCCCTATTTAGCTTTATGGTAATAAGGCGTATTCCTTAGCTATATCTACTATATAATCTACTATTACCCTTTTAAGGATCTTACTAAGGGTATTCTTTAGGGTAATAGCTTCCTGGAATTAAGTAGTCTACTTTACCTTCTTTTTATAGAATAACCGTTATTATAGATCTTCCAAGTTATAGGTAATAGCCTATAGCAAAGTATACTCTAGCTACATCTATAAGCTAAGGTGCTATAAGTGGACTATAGGTCTTTAAGGCCTTATTTAGGATCCTCTCTAGTCCTAGTGCTATATTATTTAAAAGGCGGCTAATAGTTCTAGCTATTTCCTCTATTGTTATATCGCCGTTAACTTATAGGCGAGTTACCGGTGTTTTACCTATAATGTTGCTAAGGTCTACTAAAGCCAGTTAGGGGAAGAACCTTTTTATAAGGATCTTTACCTTTTTATTATTGTTATTAGTGGCCTATAATTCCCCTGCTCTTTATAGGGGCGGTAGGTATAAGTCTTCTACTAGGCGTCCTGCTTTTTTCTTTACCTATTTTACTATAGCCTAAAGGCCCTTATTATAGGGGAGGCTTAGGTTAAAAGTATGCTTATTTATAAACCGTCTTTAGTTATTCCTTACTTCCTTTTTTAGGGTATTCTTTAACTGGTTTCTTATATCTTTATATTATCTTTTATCTTTAGGGTTATGGCTACTTATATACTTTCTTCTTGTTTATTATTAGCTGGTAATAAGAACCGTATATTATACGGACTATATATATTACGTATAGGGGCCCGGTTTTAAGACCGGGTAGTACTCTTTTAGCCTATTTTTAATTACTGCCTAAATCCTTTTTAGTCTTTAGTTAATTTCCCTAGGGGTAGCTACTAAGCCTTACTTGTTTAATATCGGGTAGATTTCTTCTAGGTCTTAAAGTTATTGTTTAACTATATTAAGGAAACTGTTTATCTTTAGCTTTCTTATTATATATCTTTTACTATTTAGTTATACCTTAATATCTAGATCTAGCTATATTTAGATAGGGATATAGTTTAAGGTAAGTGCCTATTCTTCTTTAGGGTTATACCTTTTAAGTCTCTAGTATAGGCCTTCGTCTATAAATATAAGGTTAATTATACTTCTAGCGGTGCCTTATTACTATATAATTGCTCCTAAGGAGGTGGCTAGCTTAAGGCTCTAGGTGTCTATAGCTTTTAGTAGGCATTCTACCTATTATTTAGCAGCTATATAAACACCCCCCTATTATAGGTAGTAGAGGTTTATATCTCCTAATAGGATAAACTCTATACCTTTGGTTTCTAGTAAGCTTATTACTAATATAATATTCTCTATTTATGGGACCCCTATAACCCTAGGGTTATCTATATTAATAATTTATACCGGTCCCCTATATATCTAGATTATTATAACTGCAATATCTAGGTTAACTGCCTGTTATAACTATAAGAATAGGCTAATAGCCTTAATAATTATAAAGCACACGTATATAGCTGCTTTTAGTTTATATAGGAGCTGGAATCCATAGGGGCAGTATATTAATTATATGTAGGAATTGTAATACGGCTCTTATATAGCTAGGATATAGTATTTCTCTAGGTCTAAACTGTTTAGTAGGGGCCTTATAAGACGGTGGTTTGTATTGCCGTAGTTATACTATATAATGGATAGGTGGCGGACCCTTAGTAGGGGTCCTTCGCCTTTCCTTTATTCCTTACTTCTTCTATTTCCACTTTCTCTAGGATATTTAGAACTTCTATCTCTTATATCTACGCCCTAGTTACTACTTATTTTATATAGAGCTTTCTATTCCTATATCTTATATTCCTACTAGCCCCTTTAAATCTAAGTCTGTTATTATCTCTAGTTCTTTCCCTATTTTTACTAGTTAGCTATATAATATTTATAATTAGCTATAAATATTATATTTGCCGCGCTAAGTCTAATTTTTAATTATCTTAGTTTTAAGCTTACTATAGCTATCTATAGGGGTCTTTCTATAGGGCGTTCTCTTCCTTATGTCCCCTGTAACCATTATATCCCTATTTAGGCTAGTAATATCGCGCGGCGTCGCTTCTAGCCTATTAAGGCTTGGGATAGCTAGCCTAGCCCCCTAGTATTAAAGGTGGGAAACGCTAGAAAGGTACCTATATCCCCCTAACTTATTGCCTATTGTTTCTATTTATATAACCTAGCGTATAGTTATTCCCGTAGCTATTAAGCCCTTACTTTCCATCTCCTATATTTAATATAGTCTTCTCTCTCCTACGCCTTATGTGTGCTACAGTGGCAGTTTACGTATTTTATTTAGTCTTAATTTAAGCAGTATTTTATATTATAAGGGCCTATATAGTAGCCGTAGCACACCTATACTGCGCATGTGGATTAGGTGTGTCCCTATTATATATAGTAATAGTATTATTTTAGGCGTAGTCTATAGTTATAGAGCCTTATATTATATATAAGGCTATTTATAATTATTCCTTTTTAGATAAGGGGTTTTTATGTTCCTAGTATATATATACTAATAATAAGAGAGCCATGTGTTTGGCCGGCGTCTCCCTAGTAAGTCTCTAATAACCCTTATATCCTTTTATTATTCCTATTATATACTTAGTTTACATTTTCCTATTAAAGCTATTAGATTTTAATAACCTTAAGTCCTAGTATAAGGCGTTCCATTTGTTTTACTATCTCCTATATAGTTACTATATTATCCGCCTAGCGTCCCTTTTCCACCTTAAGGCTTATAGGGACCGCTAGGACTTTAACTAGGTAGTCTTTACGAAGTACTTTTATACTAATACGTTCTCTTAGCCTATCTCCTACCCTTACGGCTTATTCCTTTGCCTATTAGTCCTTTAGGATAACTATAATATCTCCACTCCTAAGATATTAGACTATAATAGCGTTGTAAACCTCTTTATAAATCTCTATAAGGGCCTCTGTTTCTAATTATCCCCTAAGCCCCTCTACTTTCTCTATATTTAGTTATATTATAATTATATACCCAGTTATTATCTTAAGGAGAGTAGGTTCCCTATACTATAAAAGCGCAGCTATAGCGGCCTAAGTGCGGTTCGCCGGTAAAAGATATTTTTATTTATTTTTAATTTTGCCTAGCCGTTTGAGGATTTAATTAAGGGTTTGCTAAAGGGGCGCTTAAGGTTCGCTAGACTAGCGGAGCCATTCTACTAGCTATATTAGTTTATTATAGCTAATAGTTACTTCTCCACAATTTTAGATACTAGACGTGTTTAATAGGCTTTATATTTTATTAGATGCCTTCTTAATAGAGGTCTTTCCGCTTTATAGTATGGTATTCGCCCGTCCTTATCGTGGGGGGCTATTGCTAGGCGTAGTGCTAGCGGTCGCGCGTAAGTGCAAACTACCGTCGTTTAATGTGTGCCTCCCCTGCAATATATATATCTTAAGGGGATTCTCTAGGTATTTTTTTAGGGTTCTTTTAGTTGGTTTTAGTCTTTTGGACCAAGTGTAGTAACAGCTCCAATCTTATAAACTTATATCTTTTTAGCAAGCTTTAATAAAGAAGACGCTTAGTATTGCGCTTATTTAGGCCTATCTGCCAACTACCTATAATAACGAGGTTCTATACTAATCGTATATAAAAACGGCGGTGGGTTTGGAGGAACTTCCTTAATATTTAAAAGATCTCCCTACTAATAATATAGGCATTAATTATAGCTATATTAAGCGCCTAGAAGAATAAGGGCAGCTAAGTATATATAGTAGTAATCTAGGTAGTATAGTAGCTTTAAAGCTAATTATAAATATTAATACTACCTATTTAGTTATTATAGTTAATAAAGAGCCTAGAAAGCATTAGCTTCTTAATTAGATTATTACCCTAAATATTAGCTACTAGTTTTTTAACGAAGGAATTATATACCCATAACTGACGCCAATTAACTTTATTAACGTCCTTATTATTATATAAGTAAACTATTATTAAAAAACGTACTAAATTCTTGTCTTACTATACGATTAAAAGTACTAAGTTAACTACGCTAATAACTACTCCTGTAATAAAGTTAAACGGTAGTCTCTCCTTTTTTTATTAGCCCTTTTATATACCTTTAGATAGTCCTTTAAGTTTAATTAAGCCGTACTAGCTATAGTAATTTTAAGTTATTAAAATACCTAGAGTAACGGAATATTTATAAAGTAGTTATCTAAAAATAGGTAGAATTAACGAGCCTAAAAAGGGAGCTATTAGGTTAAGTTGAGGATATACTTAAAGGTATTTAAGAGAATAATATCTTAATAATCCGTTTAAAAAGGAAGCCTAAAAAAGTAGCTAGGTAAGGTAAAGATAAGGCTATAGTAAAAGCAGCAATGAAAAGATACTTCCTTATGGACAGATTATACACACTTAGTAAGCTGTACCGAAAGTGGTTTAGGCAACGATATAATGATAAGTGGGAAGACTTTTACATATAGTTAGACGAAAAGGTTATACTAGATTAAGTAATATCTAAGAGACAGATAAGTTATATTAAAGGAGCCTTAATTATAACGTTAAAGGATCTAGAGGAATAAGCTATAGACTAGAAAGAGATGATGCGAATATTGGTACCAGCAAATAAGATAGTAACGTTTAGATTAACGCGATAGAGGTTTAAACTTAAAGATAAAGACGAGTTAAGAGTTAACCCAAGACACCTAGCGCACTATATATTGGCATGGATTGCATACGTAGATGATATATGCGATATGCATAAAAACCCAAAAGAAAAGAACTGGAAATACCCTATAAGAATATATTAGGCACTAGATGAGAAACGGTTTAGGAATACTAAGTATATATATAGTTAGCATCCCACGGAAGCTTAAGAATAAGGGGACTTGACGCTTTAACTAGGAAGATTCCTTACGGAAGAATGCCTAGATAGATAATAGTGGTGGGAATGTCTAGAGAACACCTGTCTATAGTATATTGAAGACAAAAAGTAAACTAAGTATTAGCTTAAGTTGGACTAAGTATAAATAGGATTAAGTAGCTATTAGTCGGGAAAAGTAGAGGCTTATAGGACTAGAGGGAACTAGTAGTAGAGCCTTAGACCCTTAAAGGAATTTAAGGACGACACCTAAATTTATGAGTTAAGTGGCAAGATTAACAGTTTAAGGTATTGATAGATAGTGGAGTAATAAGGAACCATATCTCGCTAGCAGCAGTCAAAAGAATGGGGTTACTACACAGGAAAAAGGAATATTTTTACCTATTAGTGACAATTTTAGGAGATCCGATAGCCTATAGAGGAGGTATTATTAATCTTAAAATAGGACCTATTTAGATAACTATTAAAGGGAGACAAATTAAGATGTCTTTTAATATATTACTATTGGGGAATAATAAGGCAGTGTTAGGAATGCCTTGGTTACAGGAATACAATCTAAAGATTGATTGGGTTATAGGTTAAGTCAATATTAAAGATACTTAACGCCGCAAGATATAACAATAAGCCAAGATAGTATGGTATTAAGTAGGAGCGACCTATAAGGAAACAGAAAAAGGGCTAAGCTATATACTAAAGAGATACCATAAGTACGGCAAGAAACTATAATCACCGGAAAGTGAAAAGCTATTAGAGTATGCAGTATAGGACTATAAGATAGAATTAGAACTAGGAATAAGTTTAAGGTTCTTTCCAATTTATAAGCTTACTAAAGAAGAAGATAGAGCATTAAAAGAGTTTATCCAGAAAAACTTATAAAAGGGATATATCAGACTATCGCAATTATTAGCGGGTTATCCAGTACTATTTATACTAAAGAAAAATGGCAAGCTAAGGCTGTGTATTGACTATAGATAGTTAAATAGCATTACTAGGAAGGATAGGTATCCTTTACCCTTAATCAGCGAAATCTAAGACAGGATAGGTAATGCGTAAATCTTTATAAAGATAGATCTAAGATAGGCGTACTATTAGATTAGAATTAAGGAAGGCGACAAATAGAAGGCAGCCTTTAGGTTAAAGGAAGAACTATATAAACCATTAGTTATACAATTCGGGCTTATAAACGCACCAGCAATGTTCTAGAAGCGTATTAATAATGTATTAAGAGAACACTTGGATGAATTTGTTATAGTATATCTTAACAATATTATTATCTACTTAATAACTAAGGAAGAATATAGAGAACATATTAAATAGGTCTTAAAGAGACTATAAGAGGAATAGATGCCAGTAGCAATTAAGAAATGCGAATTCTTTACTAGGAAGACCGATTTCGTAGGATTTATTATTAAACTAGGCTAACTTAGTATAGATCTAAAGAAGATTAAGGCTATAGTGAATTAGCAGGAACTAAAGAACGTTACGCAGTTAAAATTGTTCCTAGGGTTTTGTAATTACTGCAGAAGGTTTATAGCGTAATAGTTAAAAGATATTAAACCATTTACGCGGTTAATAAAGAAAGAAGAACTATAGGTATAGGGAAAGGAGTAATAAGAACTATTTAAAGAAGTTAAGAGGTTATTTACCTAAGAGTCAGTTCTTAAGATCTATTAACTAGGTCTAGAGACGGTTATAGAAACAGATATATTAGACTTTATACTAGGGGTATACTTTATATAAAGGCATCTAGATGGATGGCACCTAGTAGCATACTATAGTCGAAAGATAACACTACTAGAGTTAAACTATAACATCTATAATAAGGAGTTATTAGGTATAGTTACAGCATTAAAGGAATAAAGAGCGTTCTTATAAGGCATAGAGAAACCATTTATAGTTAAGACGGATTATAAGAACCTAATAGGATTCCTAATAATAAAGGAACTTAACTAAAGACAGGTTAGATAGGTAGAGATGCTTATAGAATACCATTTTGAGATTTAGTATACTAAGGGTATAGACA
>Ga0307515_10004958_pt1 | contig 27155 bp, 25 predicted proteins | sample 17_EM_MG_FD_194513 | JGI IMG/M metagenome (GOLD analysis project Ga0307515, IMG submission 194513) | Populus trichocarpa ectomycorrhiza microbial communities from riparian zone in the Pacific Northwest, United States - 17_EM | ecosystem: Host-associated > Plants > Roots > Unclassified | place... | reverse complement strand
TTCAGGCACCCAGCCGCAGCATTCAGACGCATCCAGGATTTGGAGTTCGTATAGACCCTAGCTTCGTATCCTAAAACCGTATCCTAAAACTACAGTCATCTATATCGGGCCCTAGGTATTCAGATTCCGTACCGGGACGGACCAGGCCTCCGAAATGCATGCCCGTCATTCGGGGCCCCGAAAGACGCCAGTCGGCCCGGACCGTTGGGAAGCCTGCACTGAATCCTCCGAATCCTCCTCTTCCAAGGAGCTATCATCTGAGGTTGCCGGCGAACTCAAGGAATCGCAGTAACAGGGATGTGGATGTTTCTTGCCCTCCTGCCAGACGCGCAATATCGAGGTTCTGCATCTCCAGACTAACCTTTAACGTACGTTGATTTCCGCTAGCCAGTTCAGGAGGAAATGTCTCGAACTTAAGTCTTTTGTTTATGTTTTCTAGTTTGTAGTTTAGTGGAAGTCGGTTGGCCAATAAGAGCGCGGTTGTAAGTACGTTCGGAGACCCTGTCGAACATTTTATGACCTGAACTTACGACTTCCAAACATACTTACCAACTCACTATCCCCTTCAAAGCCTTAGTACAATTGCGTTCCCCCTCACAACGGCGCTAAATACGTTCGTTCGAGATAATTCTGGTGGTGCAGAACCTCGATAATGCATATCGATCGATCACCCGATCGCAACAACCCCGCAGTACGCATATCCTGTTCCTCTTCTTCAATAAGGCTGATGTTACAACAACTAGTTGCACAAAGATTACAAGCTTTTGTTCAAATGATCACTGATCTAGTTGCTACACCTCTGTCTCCATCAAGTTGTTTCCGCATGGAATGTTGATTGAAATATCTACCTCACAAAGGAAGCCCGGCGAACAATGGAGAATCTCCCATCAAGCCGCATCCCGAAGCATTGGGCACAATTTCATCACCAAAACCAGTCTAGAGTACGTACACCATCGATAGATATCGTCCCATTTGAATAGCAAGTGTTAGTCTTCCCAGTAACCTTCTATACACGGTAGGGGGATTTTAGGTTTACTTCTCTAAAGTTGACATTTGTATCAGGCTTCTCTGGTTCTATTGTAAATTAGGAATTAACCCGAGACAACGCTACGTCGTAGTTAGGAAACTATAAAAATATCATAGCCTTTGTTTTTTGTTTTGACCATACTGCATTTACTCTATCTGAAGTATGGCAGTGCCCGCTTCCTCTCCCCTCCGGATGGTCGGCTTGGTGGGAAAGATCCCCTTTCTACCCTTTTTTCCTAAAAAATCTCATGGTCTCTTCCTAGAGCTTCTTCTTCCGCCTCCTTGTGGACGAAAGCATAGGTCGTAAATATAGACAATTTAGAAAACGTAGCATCATCAATTCATCCGATCTTCCTTTCCGACAAAACGCAAACATAGGAAACCGACTGAATTACCACTGCACCACCCTGCCTACACCTGTGTTCTCCGAAACCCTCTTTTCTCAACCCCCATCATTCCATCCTTGATTGTCGTATATCCTCATACGATGGACTGAGAAGAAAGCTTCGTTCTAGATCGCTTGGTACGTCAACCACAAGCTTATAACCATTCATTTGACTACTGCGACCGTATATGAAACCAGGTTTCAAAGAATCCAGACAGGCAGCGAATTCCTTTCCACTTCGCAGGCTGCCGCCATCCACTTTCGCAACCAAGGTTCCCAAAAGGTGCGCAACTGAGAGATAACTGTCATCCTGAATATGAACTCGCCGACAGTAATGCAAAACTACCGTGATCACAAAAACCTGGCCGAAGATGATGGCCGCGACGCTAAGCGCAACAAATTCCCACTTGACCTCCAGAGTTGTTATGACGTATGGCCTTTGCTTGTTACCATCGCGGCTGACCTGCGGCAGTTGATTGTCCGCACCAGCGATTGCCAACACCGGCATCCGCGCAACCAGGTTGGCAACAAAAAGTCGCACATGCCTCTCGAATTCGGAGGTGAAGGAAGCATTTTGTGCATCAAAGGTGTCAATAAACTCGTTGCTGAGATCCGATAGTCCGAAATTAGGACCTAGTAGCCTCAGCTGTGACCACGGAAGAAAATTAAATACCAGGTCCGAATCTGCAGAGAATGTGGTGCTATTATCAAGGCTTGCTGGGAAAAGTACAAGATGTCTTGTGTTGAAAGGAATATGCTCATCTGGAACCCCGAAGAAGTGCCCAATCCCAGAGTTATTTTTGCTGTCCGTCAAGCATGACTGACATTCCCAAAGCGTGCCGTTGGGTGAGGGGTCTTGTCCCAGGTCAATCGAGAACTGGCCCGTGTAGCGAGAGAATAGATCTGTAAGTATATTATCAGCGGCTGCTGCGATCAAGTACCCGTCATAGAGTGGTTGCTCACACGTTGTCGCACACTGAGGGGTTGAATTGGATGAAAAGTAGCTCGAGTTTACAAGTGATGCCCAAATGTCTGAATTTGGGTTGTCAGGTATGATACGCATGATCCGTTGTAGTACTGTGACGTATGGCTCGCTGTAGGTGCCATTCTCAAAGTCTGTATAAAATTTTCGCCGTTGGAACGCTTTAGAACAAAACCATAGGGGTCTGGATTGGTACTCAACGCACCTATCGTTTTATTGAGATTACCGGTGATATCGACAGTCGTATTCCCAACTTTGTATATCGTATTGCATCTAGCTGAGGAGCGCGTGATGTGTTTCGACGGTGAGGCTTCAGACTTATTCTGCTGGCGTTCTTTCAATGCATACGAATACTTGACAGTATCATTACTGACTTCGACATCCATCCCTTCGATAGCAAAGAAAGATTCTAACACGCGGCTAGCATCTGGGCGCTCAACACTGTCGTAAAATTCCCCCAGATCGAGATGCTTTGTCCAGGCCGATATCCCAAGCTGAGCATACTCCAGCAGACGTTTCGCTTCATGAACAACACATTAGCATAAACGTCACTGCAATCAATAAGCATCATCTCTTTACCATTATTTTTGGCCAAGTCCGAATGCATATAGTTACCGAGGTTCACCTGGACGGTTACCACCGAGGCTGTCACAGGGGGTTACTTTCATGATTACATATCTGGAGGGTATGTTATTACCGTTGGCACTTTCGTCAGCAAACTGTGACTCAGTAAAGTTATTCCCCGGAAATGCAATCCAATTTGGTGCGGAGTCATTCGGATTCGCCGTCCAATTTGACACCATGATCGGAAACTCAATTCCAGGTAGGTCTTTTAAGTTGAATGTCAACCCAAATATTGCCACGCTGAGTCGGCCGGCGATATTGACAAATGCAAATGTAGCTACAATCGATTTCGTTCGTGTCCATCTCTCCCGACAGATGTTGCGAGTTACCAGCCGGAACGCACCAGTCGCCGACCCCATTGCCAAAATTGCGTCTACCTAAACATATATTAAGTCATGACGGCCGAGATAATGAGAGACTAAGAAAATGGAAGCCCACATACATCCACTGCTTTGTGAGCTGTGCGGGCCAGTAAGGGCCATCGTATCATCGAGCCCAAATATGTAAGCACAGATCCAATACACAAGCTCATCGTACCAGTGAGAAGAATTGCTAGCGCATTGAATCCCCGTTGATCAGGCCTTTTGAGATGACCCATTCTGGAAAACATCCAAAGACAGACGATAAGGAGAGCAATTAAAAGACAGGTTGCCAATAATTTGCGTACGATGCATCTAACATTCTTGCGATAGTGGTCTTGCCGCTCGTTCGAGACGCCGCGATCTACCGTTGGCGCACTAGTTGCAGTTATCGTTGCCGCCGGTTTTGCTCCCATGTTGTAGATACTTCGAAATGCAACGTAAACTGCCGTATATTCCTGTTCACACACTGTCGGAACCGGAATTTGGGTAGGTCAGGAGTTTTGTTGTGGGATGATGGGATGCCGGAAGTGGTGGAGTTCATAACTTCGGTCGCGGCTGTGGGCACTAAGGTGGAGGGGTATGTGCAGCTGTCAGAAGTATTGTTAACTAAACAAATTTGATGTACACGGTGGTTAAATCAAATCACCTATACGTTGGGAACGTGTTGATGATGTTTGCAACGCTAATTAAAGACAAAATGTCAACCGTTTTCATTGGCTTATGCAGTCGAAACTATATATATCTGTTGACAGCAAGGAAAAACAAATGATCCAGAGCGGGGCTATTATACGTGCCTACCAGCAACGGCGCTGCATAAGACTGCGTTTGGCCAAGTGCAGGTTACACCGCGTCGTGAGCACACTATAATGCCAACGTAAAGCTTAGACCTCCTTTTAGGCAGCTATAACGGGGCGGAGGTTTACTGAACAGCCGAATAATTATATAAATGGAAACTTCCTTGCGTTCATTGGCTGGGGTGGGATCATATGCGACTCAAAGAATAAGGTAAATGTTCCGCCCCAGGCTATCCCCCACCGCCCGATTTTTCAGATTAGTTACAATAGTTAATTTAGGCAATCCCACTTATCGATCACCTAAAGTGACCAATGAAATTTATTCAGCTTCGCCACTTGACATCTTACTTGGACAATCAATACTACTCGCATTTGCCACCAGAGTATTGCCACCAATCTGGAAACAACCGAGCGTGCAGGGGATACCACCATCTCAGAATCTAGCAGGTAAAGTTCGTGAAGAACGATCAGAAGTTTCCTAGAATATCTACCCGGCGGAGGATACCAGATAACAAGTTCCAATTAAGTGATGAATACGAACACCATAAGAACAATCGCTGGTAGTCAGGACAATACAAGTCACCAACGATCAAGTATTTTCTCGTGTTACAGTGGAAGCTACTTCAAGTGGGCATCCCAATACTCACTAGATCGGCAGGTCGTTTCCTGCAGATCCCTCGCTTGAATTAATCTAAGGGTAACCGAGCAATTAGACTCCCCGAGCCATGGTATTCAATTATCATTCATGAGCCGTAGTCCACTCTAAATTATGGTACAGAGAATTGAAATGCTTGGCGGATTGATATTTGGGTAAGAGACGTGAGCCCAATTATTCTTGTGTGGAATTGCGATGCACACCAGACGAGAGATAGGTTCGGGCAGAATCGTCTTGTTTGCCGCGCTGTAGAATTAGCTTTAATTGTGCATGGGTACTGATACTCCCAGCAGTAGGAAAAGTACCTGCGGGTCTTGGAGAACGAACGGTAAGAAACAGTGATTTAGATGGAAAATAATACCGCAACAAGAATCACTGTCCTTGATACTGTATTGAGCGTCAAAGTTCGTATGTCACTCATCATAGAGGCCCCGTCTGAAGAGGGTTTATTGCGGATATAGCCCACAATTGGGTATTCGGTGTAGAAAATAGTCGTCACGTTCCAAATCTCGTACGAACCTTGACACTTGATACAGTAATCCCTTACCCCTGGAACCAAAGAAATCCACTCATTGATTGTCACTCACAAACCCTGCGCAGTCCCGGGATCCTCACAAAAAGAGTGCCGGGACATCTCGTCCCGTGCCTAACACTAATGATGCCTACTAAAAGTAATACTTAAATTGTTCTGTTCGAGATTATGTAATTTGAGATGAAAGGAGCCTTCAATCGGCGGGCTGCGGGACGAACTTTCATACAACCCCTGGTGACAATTCAGTTGATACTTCAAACTGAGCAAGCCATATATTTCAGTCAATATGAGTTAAGAGAACAGACCGTATTTGGCTGCAGACTAGTGGTTTTGACATTCATCATGTCCAAACCAACCCCGGATTAAAATTCGAGACGTGACGCCCCAATCTAGATATCCCGAGTGATATTAGGTGACGTTGAGGCCACTGCAGGATTGGCTTATCTCCCCACTCACCCTTCCGTATGAGCACAATTGCGTCGATTCAACCCATTTGAACACTTCAATAACATGTATCTCTTTTGTTCATTCAATAGCACAGGAATCTCCGTTGACTCCAACAGAAACATAACTCCAAATCTCAGGGAAGACAATAAACATAGTGAGGCGGAAGTGCTTAGTTTGTACCATAAAGTAATGAAGCTCCCCGCTGTCATCACTTTCTGTTCATCGGCCCCTGCCTGCACTAACAAATCGAGACTTGACTAACCAAGGCATGAAATTACCTAATGTTCAATAGTGTTGCTTTTGGATGCTTCTTTGACTTGTTGATTGACTGATCTCTCGAGGCCAGAAGGCCCGTATATATACAGACTTGTCTCCCATATTCACAGCCATATTCGTTTCCATATCTCTTATCCGTTTGCATATTCGTTTGCACTGATATGAGCCGCTCTCCTGAGGCATATCTTCATACACCAACTGCATATCAAACGGACCTGAGCTATGAGGCTCACGATGCAGGTACACATGCAACAAATAGAAATGCAACGTGTCCGAATGCTTAAGGAGAGAAATTAGGAACCTCTTGGGATTGCTCGGGCAGGTTCGAGTCCTGTCGATGTAGGCATGTTGCGTTGGTTTTTGTCCCGAAGGGTTCTAAAGAGACGTTGGAAAAGTTTCATATACACGGACTTGGTGATTTGGGCTTTTGCACACTGGAAACTGTGTAACTCTACACATTCGTAGCACTTTGAATGGCAGCTTTCATGTCACTCGCACGAACGAGCTCTCCGTATCACACGTCCACCCCTCCACTACCGCTGCCGACGGGCATGCTAAAGCAGCGGCGGTGAGTTAGATCTCTGGAGCATACAGAAACATCGGGGGTGACAATAATAATTTGAATTTACAGAAGCTCGAGGCATGGGAGTGCTGGGGGGAGAGACTGGAGCGAAGTGTGGTTTATTTTTTGTAAAGCTCTTTGCATTCTGTGTCGAGTAGCAGCTAGATACGTGAGATGGTGAGCTTCTTTTGTTTCCGCTTAATGATGGGCGTTTCGGAGATTTGTTTAGTGAAATTACAACTCTCCGTTCATCGAATAACAGTAGAAGATCGAATTAAATAAAATTTCATGTTATTCTCCGTATAGAAGATGATGAAGGCAGTAGTCCGCGGCCCGCGGATAGATAGGAATTCCGGGGGAATCAATATGAGCCGAAATGATCATAGCTTTCTATATAAGGTACACTAACCCAATCGGAGGCTTCAGTTCTTGCTAGTAGCGGGTGTTCACAGTATTTCGGTAGTAGGGTAGCTTCTCTCATACAATATTAGTAAAATACATCCTGAAAACGTAGGTGGTATCTCATGATGTAGAACGGTGTGCTGAGTTGCAATTCTCTATTTGACCATAGATGCTCGTTTACAACCTTTAGGTTCAACATCGTGGAAAACTTAGCTCGGCCCACTCTGATCGAAACTTCCGTCATATAGCTCTAACTTTGTGTAGCAATTGTTGTTGATTGGGTAAAGAGTAGTACTGGTGAATGAAGTCGCCCTCGATCTTGTTATCCACCGGGAGAGAGTCGGTAAGACGGAAGACCTTAGATCAAAAAATAGCCACATCTTGCGATTGCGCTCCTCGATTCGTGAGTAAATCGACTCTAAGGGATCGCTTAGTGTCGGGGGACGGCTAGTTAGAGCTTCTGGAGCAGCGCGTTTGATACCCTTCAGAGGCACAGCGGATGGAAAACAACATAGATTTCGGAGCAAGTAATATATTCCGGTACTTGTGAAGTTGAGGTTATTAATAGCCCAGCGTAATGATTAACAGTTAGAAGTTGAGAGATTGTCGGGTTGGAGAAAGAAGAAGCAGGGCTTGAAGTGTCAAGACCGGCTTGGACATGCAATATCATACATGAGGTGAATTTCAAACTTAGGCGTGGGGGCAGAAGTTCTGATCACTGGAAACAAGTGGTGAGCAGTCACGACAAATGCCAAGAAGCGAATGAGAGACTGTGATTAAAACATGAGTACTTACAGGAGATTTCGCCGCAAACATACACACATGTAATGTGAATCTTAGTGTGTGTATGTGTCTCTTAGTATTTTGAGTGTGTGAATAGCATTAATTACCTAGGTAATTAAAACTAAGCAACAAGTAGTGAAGAAGTTGCGTATGCCAACATATGCATGCATATGCTTCCAAATGCAAGTGTATGCAATTTAGAGAGTTTTCAAAAGGTCGTGTTTTTTTACTCGACCACCACCGAATGAATCAACGCAAATGACACAAATGCGATCGACGCGACAAAAGTCTTGGCAAAAAGAAACAGCGCATTAAGTCAATAACAACGATAGCAATTGAAAAACAGACAGCGGCAATTGATTTCTAACATCGAATTCACCCTGGAATGAGCTTCCCAGCACCTTCAGGCCCGCAGGAGGAGGGGGTGCATGAGGATCCACATGGTTGAGTGGATTCACGTACAGTCTTGGCAGAAAATGTGACTGATGCAACACGTTGGCCAACAATCAAGTGACAATGAGGACTGCCCCAGAAAAAGAGGCTTGCCTCACAGAAACAATGAGCAAAGCAAGAGTGAGTGAGAGGAGCGACCTGAACACGGGACAACCGGGAGACAGGAGGTGTGACATGCCCATGGACATTGCGATGGAGATGACGACAGCGGTGACACCCACTGCCGTGGAGACTGCGGGCACAACCATATTCCAGCTGATGGAGAGAAATGAGAATGGAATACGGAGAAGGAGGAGCCAGGCCCCAGCGACCCCCGCGATTGGACGAGCTGCATGGAGAGAACGATGTGACAACAAGCACAAGAGCTAACGCGGCTGCACCGAACTGGTGGACACCTAACAAACTTGGTGCAAGCGCAGGCAGCCCGTGAAGAAGCACAGTGGTTGGGAGTGAGGACGTGGATGCAAGAGAGAGAGCAAAAGTGGAATGCCTGCCACCAGGACGACAAGCTGTGGGGGGAGGGCATCACAAATATGATTGTGAAGGTCATGAAAGGAGTAGCACCAAGCCAGGAAGCGAGAGAGAATGAAAGAGACAAGACCGTGGGGATGGACACCAGGGGGCTGGAGGCCTCACAACATGTGGATACAACGCAGGAAGGCGGACTATAGAAGCGCCAACAGCTGCAGAAGCAACTGAAACCCGGACTTCCGCTCAAAGTGCAGCCGAAACCGCAGCACGAACTAGAGCCAAAGTCAGCACCCACACCGGCGAGACAGTGGGAGACAGGCCCCCCCCAAACCCAGAGCCAGAGGGCACCCATCGGCCCAGGCGGATCGAGCGCGACAGCAAGACGCTTGATATTAATGAGAGACAGGAGTGTACCGCTCCAGGGCCTGGCTCCGACTTCCGCCTCGAGCATGGCAGACAGACGGCTGATTTTGAGTGGAGACGAGAGCATCCCCCTACCCAGGAAGATGGACAAGGAACTTACATCAGCAGTCAACAGAGCTCTGTTCCAGCAGCAGACCCCGGCACATGTCCGGATCATGAATGCGAGAAGGAATGCAAAGGGCACAATAACCGCAATCACGCACCAAAACGCATCTGCAGAGATGGCTCTTCTGTACCGAGACATCAGTATCAAGGCAGCTAGATCAGTGGCCAAGGGGATCATCGACATGGAAGGAAACAAATCTTGGGACAGACTGAAAATCGACACCTGCCCGCTGGTGAGATAGATCGGCGAGGGCAGCACAGGACTATAAAAAATGAGGGAGGAGATTCAGGCAGAGAACGAGGGGTGGAAATTTCTGCTCCAGTGAGATGGCTATCGAACCCCTGAATTATCAGGGAGAGAGAGCAGAGAGGAAAAATCCAGGTATCATTGGTGGTCTTCATTGTGAGGTGGAAGAAGGTGGCACAGAGACTGGTGAACAAAGGTGTAATTGCTGCAGGAGTACGATACAAAGTCGAACCATACACGAATGCGGGTCCTAACTGCCTCTGCGAGCTCTGCCGCAGATAGGGCCACATCAAGAACAAGTGCGATAACCATAGACCAAAGAGTGGCTACTGCACCAGACCACATTGATCGAGCGAGCACAGGTGCAACATGGTCTGGTGCGGATCGAAACAGGTTGCAGTATGCAGCCACACAGAAGATAAATACCCGAACAGCAAGGGTAATCATATTGCATTCAGTGGACAGTGTGCGTTGAAAATCGAGGCCGTCACAATGGCGCGACAAAGCAGGAAAGTGCAACCGAATGGACACGAGACGAGGCAGGTAACGGGGGCCAACACAGTAGCTCTCGGCACCAGGCAGGCTAGGGATATAAGAAACGGAGAAGGAGAAGGGAAGCCGATGGCCGACGAAGAGCAAGGCGATACCGGGGAGATGGAGGGGGCGGAGATGGAGCAAGACGTTACCATGAGTGAGACCACTGCAGAGATCCAAATGGGAGCCGCCACTTCCAATGATTAGAGCAATCCAGAGCAATTGCGTCAGGTCTTACGCATGGACGATGGCAGCACTGGAGCCGGGAGTCGATTGGAAGGCAGACTTAGTACTTTCTCAGGAGCCGCCAAGGGAAAACAGGAGAATCGGAATCAGTCACCTGGCGTATGAAATTAGAAAACGAAACAGTGTTTGGATGGTTGTGCGCAAGGGAAGTGGCCTTGCAACGGACGAAGAGACAGACTTGAGCAGGGGCCTGAATGATGATGTCGTGGTGACTGACGTAAAAAGAAGAGGAGAAAAGATGACGAGGATTATCAATGTTGACGATTAAAGATACATACAGCAATGATTCCACCAGTCCAGCAATGGACCAGTCCAGACTGGAATCGTCCAGTGTAGTCCAGGTGCAGCCCAAGAAATGTTTGGACCCGGATCGGACCAATTCCCAATTTTTCTGGACCTGGACTGAACTGACTTGGACTGCTTTGGACCAGTACACTCGGGCCGAATTGGTCCGAATACACTGGGAGTTACTGATACACTGAGTCACCAAATAGACTCATACACATATACTTATACATGTAGACTCATCATGCCATTGACAAGTCACCATGTGTTGACTAGGGATTGAGCCCGGTGGCTTCCTTAGTCTTCAATGGCGGTGGACATGGGCATGAAGCCGGTGGCTGCCCGCCCCCACCAGCCCCCCTTGCCACCACAAGCCTCGCCTACCCCCTCCAGCCTCACCTGCCCCCATGGTGAGGAGGGCTCGGCACTGGTACTCAGCTTTGCGCTCCGGCTTTGGCAGTCGGCATGGAGTTTTCCTTCTCTCTCTTTTATAGATGTCTATGGTTTGCCCTCTCTTTGGATCGATAGACAATTGAGCTTCCTTGTTCTTCTCTTTTACTCTCAACACGATGCACATCTTACCCCTTACCACTTGACACCTACCACTTGCCACTCACCACTCGTTTGGTATGGTTGGGATTCGCGTGGTAGTGCTTGCTAACAGTGGGCGGGTTGGTTCATAGTGATTGCTTGCAGTGGGTGGTTGTTATGAAGTGACGCTGTGTCTGAGTTAGAGTTGTAGGGATTACAGTCTCACTTCTTTAGTTTTATGGATCTACTTTGAAATTGACAAATATTATCCTGTTTGGACTGGTCCAGACCAAGCCCGTCCAGTCCAAGACTGCCAGTCTGGGGCCCGGTTCAGTCTTACCTTCCGGTGGACCCAGACCGGACTGAGCCCTACCCCAGACCGGGTCCGTCGGGACTGGTCGAATCATTGACATACAGACTGGAGAGGGACCGGTGCGGAAGCTGAACTGGCACAGAACCATCTGACAGGGAGGTAGCACAATAATTGCGTGCAACATGAATGTACACAGCCGAAGGTGGGACCCGAAATGCAGGCAGCAACGCGATGCGACATGTTGGGAGGAGACTATAGACAAGTACGGGCTAGAGATTGGGAATGATGACGACCGGCCCACTCACCACTGGCCATGAAATGGCGAAGAAGGCAAATTGACCATAGACCTGACCCTGGGCACCTGACCAATCACGCGATGGACGACACTGGATGGGAGCCATGCTACAGGCTCCGACCACAAGGTGATTGAGTGGGAGTTTATTGATGACAAACTGGAGGAGCCAGACCACCTGCAGGTCATTGGATGGATCCTGGCCGCTATGTCGAAAGAGGACGAGGAAGCAGTAGAGAACCTTTGGAGGGAGCCGGAGAGAGAAACAGCGCAGCTAGGTGAGGAATGCACGGGAGACTATATAGAGCGAGAGGCCGAATGGTGTCAAGCAAAACTGAGCAATGTTCTAGAGGCCAAAGTGAGGAAAATAAGAATCTGCGCTTGATCGAGGAGGTGGTGGAACGGCGACATCAAGGAGAGGAGAAGCGTAGTGGGGTGAGAAAAGAGAAGGGGAAGGAGGTCAGAGGTGGCAGTGTGCGCGAAAGCAGAACTGCAGAAGTCAATTCAACAGTCCAAGAGCGGGAGGTGGAATAACTACGTGCATAACCTTCAGGGGGGCGAGATCTGGAGGGCGGCAACGTTCACCAACCCTCGACCGGGAGCCACCATGGAAGTGCTAACTGACATAGAGGGGAAGCAAGCAAATACCATTGCCAAAAAGGAGGAAATGCTCAGAGGAGAGTCTTTCCCCCTGAATGATGGGGACCAGTATTACAAACTACCTCCAGCAGGCCAAGCCCACTAGCGCATTACTGAGCAGTAAGTCGAAGGATCTCTGTTCTTGCAGTCAGTTAAGAAGGCCCCAGACCCAGACGAGCTGTCGTTTGGAGCCATAAGGCTACTCTGGAAGTGGGACAAAACGAGAATTGTAGGACTAATGAAGGCAGCGGTCCGAATGGGCCATCACCCAGCTGTCGGGAAACACGCGAGCGGGGTTGGTATTTGAACACTAGGAATGGTGTATTATACGAAGCTGAAGTCGTACCGAACGATCTCTCTGCTTAGTTGCATGGGCAAAGTCGTTGACAAAGTAGTCACAGAGCTGCTATCCGATGAGGCTGAGAGAAGACCACTGCTAAGTGACGACCAAGTTCGTAGCAGAAAGAAAAGGTCGGCCATCGAAGCTGCAGCCATCATGGTTGACAGAGCACACAGCGGGTGGAAAGAAGACAACATCACAGGTGTCCTGCTGATGGACATCACGACAGCATTCCGAAGCGTAGCAAGAAGAAGGCTGATCCATACAATGTCGGCCAACAAGATAGATGGAGATTTCATATGATGGACTGAGAGCTTTCTCTCAGAGAGGGCCGTGGAGATGTTCATCGAAGGCAATGTGTTACAGAGTCACCCGGTGAAATCAGGTGTCCCGCCGGGCTCATCCATATCACTGATTCGCTTTGTGATACACACCGCTGGACTGATAAAGTGGGTGGAACTGAGAGTGCAAGCCGAAGGCCCCTCCTTTGTAGATGACTTTGGATGGGTGGTATCCGGGAATAACGTGAAACTGGTGGTTGAAAAACTTGAAGCCTGCGCAGCAGAGAGCATCGAGTGGGCCAGCAGACGAGATATCCAGTTCGACACTGCAAAGACGGATGCAGCACTGTTCACACGCAGGAGAGGCCCCGAGAAGCACCTCCGACCAAAACTCCCAGAGTCCCAGGCAAAATCAAGGTAGGAAATGGCTTTGTCCGATTCAATAAAGATGTGACACGACGGCTGGGAGTCTGGATGGACGCCCACCTGACGTTCAAAGATCATCACAACCAATGCATAAAGAAGGCCAGGGCAGCAAAAGCCCGATTGTGCGTACTCACAAAGATGCACAGAATTATCCCAGAGTGAGTAAGAGCTGTCCAGTTAGTCTGCATTCAAGCCGTCGCGTTATATGGAAGCGAGCTCTGGTGGGACCCGAGAGAGATCGGCAGAGGAGAGGATCCTCAACTCCTGCTCCCTCGGCAAGCGAGATCAACCCTGGGCGCCCACCCCACAACGCCAATAGCCACACTGATGAGATAGTCAGGGCTCACACCTGCGCCAGTAACCCTGGAGGCCAGGCAGCAATGATTCACAGCGAGGCTCGCAACCGCATGCCAAGGCTCTCAACTAAAGACATTGCATGACCACCCCACATCTGGCGCTCCGATACACAGAGTTATCACAAAGAAGCATGAGCGAGCCCGGAAGCTGACACCATGAACTGGTCTAACCCTGACGAAGTGCCGGCTGTCAAGACGTTCATGCTGAGCAAAGAAGCAGCAGGTAAGAGAGAGTCAATCGGCTGGGCGAGAAAATGAGAGGCCAAAGTAGGTGCAGGGGTCTGGATATGGTGGACGGACAGGTCGCGATCTGACAACGGCAGAGTAGGAGGTGCTGCAGTGTCCAAGCACGGTGACGACTGGAAAGCCTTCCACAGCCACCTGGGCACCGGACGAATGGAGATTAATGAAGCTGAGATGTGGGCAATTGGACTCGCTCTCTGGGAGTGAGTGAGGAAGAGGGACACACTGCAGACACACAGAGTGATGATGGTAGCCGTTTTCAGGGACTCGCAATTGGCCATTCAACCAACAGAGCACTTGGAACTGAGGCCAGTGCAGCCGCCAGCCAGTTGGATTAACTGGAGCATGAGGTCTCTTCGCTAAGCCGGTTTGAAACATAGATCCACTGTGTCCCGGGACACACTGGCATCCCCAGACATGAGAAAACAGACCGCCAAGCGAATCTAGCGCGAGAGGGCCACAGGATAGGCACAGTGAGAGAATGACTGTACACCTCTGTGGTGAACAGGACCAGATGAATCTCCGAAGCAAAGATGGCAGTGAACGCTGAGTGGGAGGCTGACAAATGCAGTAAACATCATGGCTACAGGCTGAAAGGCAAAGCTGGGAGCAAGAGACCCATCCCAATGAATAGCGTGAAGCCTCTGGCAGCCAGATTCTACCAACTGAAGTCCGGACACACACCAGTAGGCAAGTACCTAAAATGGTTCAGACACCAAGATGATGACATAAGCTGGTGGTGCGGCGGCAGAAGCAGGATTGCCCAGATGCGGGAACATTTCTTTCATCAACAAAATGTATTTTAGTCTCTGGATAACTCCAGGAGTGTCTGAGAGGATGTGGAGTGTAAACTTAGAAGCATCAATTTCAGGAGAGTATCAGACCCTAGGAGGATATTCCGGCATGCCGTCAGAGTAACAGGGATGTCTAACGACAGGTACAGGAGTAACTGGGATCTCTAATGACTGATACAGGTGGACCATGGGAGTGAGTGTGAAAAGTTTGGGAGCACGTTGGAGTACCAGAGAGAACTTTGGGTGCACCTGGGAGTGTCGCCGAACCAGCGCGGGAATTACAAACACACTCTGCGAGGTGCCTGGGTTCTTTTGGATATTCATTCGGTGGACTGCAGGTGTTATCTGAGACTCTTCAGATGTACATGAGCAATGGACTTCCCTCCACAGCGAATGTGATGCATGGAGTATTGCTCAATCTCACTTCTGAATTATAGTAGCTGTCATCTTGTTCAAGATTGTATTTTGTGCCTCGCTACATGAAGGAAACAAAAGAAAAAGGCGAGAAATTCAAACATAAACCCAGGTACACCGAAACAATACCCAAACTCAGCAATCCAAAAATATTAATCAACTGTGGTGTCAATGGTATTCACTCTATCTCCCATCTCATCAGGGCCAACGAATGCAGGAACACACAATTTATCAACAGCGCAAAGAAGCTGGGCGCACTCCTTGTATTTGCTGATTATTTGTTCCTGGCGAGTGGAGGAAATGGAATTCCAATGTCGTTTGGCTCGATTTGTGACATCTAACACAGCTGTAATGAGATGTTAGCTTGCGGCAAACCCAATAAATGGGGGTATGAGAGGGAATATGATACATTCGGATGGAAAATGAGAACATGGAATGCGGAATGAAATTGCGGATCGCCGAAAGAGTCGGGTGTAGGAGTGTGAAATGCAATCAAGGAGAGCCGAAAGAGGGTGAGTCAAGGAGTGCGGAATGAAATAGTGGAGAGCCAATCCAGGCACCGATGGGATTGAGGAGTGCTTATCCCAGAAGAGGAGCGCCGAAACGGTGAGGGGTAAGGAGTGTGGAATGCATTATAGGAGCCCCAGTGGGAATTGAAGAGCTCCCATCCTGGGCTGAGAAGCCCAGATAGAGTGTCAAGAGTGCGGAACAGGATAGAGAAGCGCTGAAAGGAGGAATTGATTGCGAAATGAAATAGAAGAGGTTCAATCTAGGCTGCAGAGCTCCGATGGGAATTGAGTAGCGCCTATTCTAGTGGAGTTGCGCTGCAGGGGGGGTTGTGATGCGGCCGCTGATGTGCAATTGATTGTGCAGCAGCTTCTAGAGTAAAATTAATCACAGGGGATGGGCCAAATGTACCTCGATATTCATCTTGAGCAAACATAACCCTGGTCTTCTTTCCACTGGGGTATTCAGACAGCGCACAATGAATAGCTGCGGCTGCCAGCACTAAAGTCTGTGGAGCAAGTGGTTGGAAATACTGTGATGTTGTAGGCTGGCGCCCCAAGCTATTGGTGGTGAAGAAAAATTGGTGGTACATGAGATCAAGCACTTTCATTTGCGTGAACAAAGACTTCTTATCATTGACCACCTTGGTGAGGTAAGCATCATCAAACAGGAGCTTCTTAATATTGATCCAAAGCTCAGTCTCTGAGCCCACATCCAACCGGTAACTACAGACAACCGTTCGACGTGCCCCATAGGCTGCCAACCGTCCGCGAATGGTACTAATCTTCAGTCTCGAATATGTATATTTTCGGGGGTAGTCAATATCCGTAAGTCTGATGGAGGAGCATTAAACAGAATTTAGGACTTACAGCCTCTCGTATTTGCGGATCTATTTTGTGAGAAGGACTACCACGCAATTGACACGCTGATGGTGTACCTACAGGTGCACCTGCTACTGCTCATGGACAATCCAGGGCTTCAATTGCTAGTTTTTAAGCTTCTTCAACCATTGAGTACATGTCATTGGATAATATTGGCCAAGGAGTCTTCGTAAATACGATTGCCTCCATGAACCTCTTCCGTACCTCAAAAGTAGCCTTTTGGTGTTGGGGAACGTTCTGATCACTACTGGCCTTGGGTTGTGGACTATTCTGGACTGCACTCGACTTGTTGGGAAGCACCAGTGCCCGGGCGGATGGTACACAGTCAGACACAGATAATTTGTTCAGGAGGGATGACTTTTGGCATTTGAGCAGTGGATGAGCAGGTAGAATTCGGGAATTTGGAAGTGGATGGTGTGCAATGACAGTATCGGCACGGCTCCATTCCTTTGGCAGCGGAGCCTGTGTAGTTCATAATGATTTCCCGGCACTCCTGACCTAGATGAAGGACCTCTAGTTGATGATCCAAATCATCTTCTTTGATGTTGGATGATAAGGTGGACTCTCTTGTGCCCTCACTGTCCTCATCACCGATCTCCTGATCGGTCTCATCATCCTGCTTCCATCATGAATTTGGGGATAATAGTCATCTGCAACCCAATGCACGAAGGCAGATTATTGGAATGCAATTATTTGATGCACAATGAAGATTAGCTGCTTTCTTGAAAGCGAGTGCTCTCACTAGGCATGCTTCAGGATTCAACTGTGAATAGTAATTCGTCACGTGGCTAGGCGTAGATTCCATTTGCTGTAACGAACATCTAAAGTTGGAGAATGTGGGAGAGAGTGTAAAAGCAGGATAAATAAGATTAAGTGCAATACCATAACAGGATAAATGGTGCAAGAATTTGCACATAGTCGAGGAAGATGCAATTCGAGGCGCACCTTGCAAGTTTTCTGGAGAGAGGACTTCAACGGATTATATTTATATCAAGAATGGCAGTCCGTGTTGCGATCTCGAATATTTTCAGGTGCATCAGAATAGATGGATTCCTAATGCCGAATGTCAGCAACTCCAATGAACAACACTCTGTACGGATGCAAGAATTGGAGGTTGGCTAAAGCCAACGCCCATAGAGGATACAATCAGATGCACCGGAAGATAACTCACGATATCAACTAACCCTTGGTCCTGGCCACAAATTGAGCCCTGAGCACCTGAATGAAAACATGAGCCCTTGCATATGACTCCTCTAAACATGGTCATTATGCGTGAAAGTTCGAGCATTGGCGGTGACCGCTCAGCATAGAAATTGGTGCAGCATTGAGAATCTGCAGAACTCGATAGATTTGGTTGGGACAGTGTGAGTGACGGCTGTGTTGCAAGGGTTCATACTGGAGTTTGTTATCGAGCGAGAAGCAATATGAATCTCCATATGTGGTATATCTACCGGAAGGACACATGAATTTTCGCGATATTCTATTGTATTAGGATGCTGCAGCTAAGTTAGAGGTTGATAAGGCAATATCGTAAGCATAACTTCCCTTTCATGCGTTCATCTGGGCAGTGTCTGTAGAATAGCCTGCAAAATAATGTTGCAGTAGTTAATGGAGGAGGGAGAGAATTTGGTATACAAAGGAGAGATACAGGCGTAGAGAAGGAATGGTAATGTACGATGGATGATTCTGGGGTAATCTTATTGATTCAAGCACAAATCAATGCCAAGATTGCTAACAAATGCGTCATATAGTTTCACTCACATTCTGATTTTGGGCCAAATATCTAGTAAATCGCACACCGTTTAATCACACATTCATTATGAATCTCACAACTTCAATGTTGACTTAAACTATCCATTGGGGTTGAAAGCTATATTCTACAATGGTATGAATGTATAGTGAGACGTCATGTGATGGAGGGCAGAAGAATGGTGATTGCATGCATGCAGTTCCGAGAAATTGTGGTGCACCGAAGTTGAAATGGATCTGCTTGGATTGAATTGCTGAGCATTGCAGGCTCACCTTACTATGATAGTTAATTGCACTCTTTGTAGTTGTCTTCTCATAACTCAAGCATTCAAGATGCTCACTTTTGGAGCGTTTCTGCATGGATTTCCATCCACATAATCAATTTTCAGATGCGCGTTTCGGGAGCCCAATCATACGTTTAGTCAGAATACAATTAAGTCTGCATCCAAAGATTTGGGATTTTAGGCCTCTTTGAGTAAGTGCGGTACATGGGTGAGCGGGAGTTGCCAGACATCTTGCAGAGTCGCTGAGCAGAATTAGTCTTTTGAGATTCTCGCTGTTAAGCATCCACAGCTCTTTTGACAGAGCCTGAACTTGCAGAAGCTATTTTAGGATTTGGAAGCATTGGTCCAAACATACTACTTATTCAATATCAAGTTAAATTCACGATCGGTAATATTCGAAAAGATATCCACCATACACCCAAAACAGCCTCCTGGATCCTTGTTGGGCTGATCCCCTGTCCTCCGAAAGGTGCCAAAAATATTGACAAGGCATGGCATTCCGCAATTGGAACAGTGCTGTCCCCACTCTGGAATCTCGACATCACTGGCCCTGGCTTGAAATGTGACTCTGCTGATGGATTCCAGAGACAATGTTATCCTCTTTTGGCTGCCTGGGTCAGGAATTATCTGGAACAAGTCATGGTTGCTCAAGTCTCATATGGCTCATGTCCAATCTGTGAAATTCCAAATGGTGTACCGATGGGGCATTTAACCTTGCAACCACTTGACAACCCACGAGATCAGCATGTTTACTTGGAGCTTCTTGACAAAACTAATATTGATGTTCTGCACACTCTTGGTGTTCATCCAATCCGCAACCAGTTCTGGCAATACCCTCTCTGCAATGTCGATCGCCTTTGGCAGCCTGATGAATTGCATCAGCTGCTCCTGGGTTTAGTTCAAGACTTATTGCACTGGCTGCTGGATTACTTGAAAGCTAGAAATCTCAAGGATCAATTCGACAATCGATTCACATCAGTACCACGATACCCAGGGCTCCAGCGCTTCTGTAAATAATTTGATTCGATGAAACGCGGCTCCTGGCAGGGAAAAGAAATCTGGGGCATGATCAGAACACTGGCAGTGAATTGTGCTCCAATTCTTGACTGCTCCCAGGATGCCGGGAAAACAGCAGCGGAAACAGCCTCTGATGAAATGGTGATGGGAGCAGTGTGAGCATTATGTGAATTCTCTCTACTTGTCAGCCAACAAAATATCTATCTCTCGCAGCACTAAATGATGCACTGAAGCAATTTTAGAAGAAGAAGGGTGCCTTTCGAGATGAGAAAATGTCGAAGTCTGCGAAGGCCAAAGTGGATGAACTATTGGCAAGAGAATCCCATCATGTACGAGAACAAAAGATTCTTAAAATCTGTGCTGCAATGGAGGTTCAGCTGTAGGGGGCTGAAAAGGTTACTACATCAAAATGAAGGCAATTTCAGGTGCACCTGACTAGAGCCCGACACGTGGCAACCATATGGTCAGATGCTGATAAGCAGAGGGCAATTGAGTTATTGGCGCGCGAAATCCCTCAGGTGACACCTGCTAAATGCAATCTTTTCGATAAATTAATCCAACATCAAGAGTGACAACTGTTGCAGGAAGTCGGGACTAAAGCAACTGGTCCTAGCAGCATATTCGCCAAAAAACTTGCTCAAATGAAAACTGCTGGAAAAGAAGAAACTTACGGGGCAGTAAACATAACCGCCGACAATCGTGTGCAATTTCAGATGTGTCTATCCAATGCTGAGATTTAAGCCACCACTTGGAGTATCACTGATACGGACCACGATGTGAATCAGCTTGAGAGAGAGATTTATGATATCACTTCAAAAGACCAGATGTGGTGCACGATGGAATTCTCCATCCGCTTGGTCGAGTTTGAAGCTTGGTGGCTGGCAACCGGCGTTCAGGAGCTCCAGAATACCATTGAACAGCGTGTAATCCATTCTGAATATCCAGAGATGCACCATGTGAGCCATATATCAAAGTCAATTCGGCGAATGAGTTCCGGCGATAGTTTCACCACCGATACTTCTGAATAGCTGAATATCGGCAATGTGAAAGAGCTATATCGATCTATCAACAAAGTCAATTACATTCAACAGATGCTCAAGCAAAATGACTGGTGAACCAGTCTTGACTATATGGAGGAGACACTGTCATATCTTGCCCTTCAAGGCTGGTACGATATTGACTCTGCGAAAGTTTTCAACCTACTATCAGCTGCCGATACACGGCGAAATACGCCCCGAGCCTATCTTTTACACCTCCACCATTGTCTGAAAGAGCCATTTTTCCGCCCTGTATCACAACAGGTACATCATTTGAGGGAAACTCATATCCGCGGCTAGTGTTAGCAACGGTTCCAAATTCGCGGGTCGGTTCCGGGTCCGGTTCCGACCCGGAACCGAACCGTTGCAACGGGTCTTACCACACGAAAACCCGGACTGTTGCAATTGGGCCGGTTTTACCACCAAAAACCCGGCATTTCAACATCACAAGTTTGCCTCCAATTAAGTATTTGAGTTCTGATCGTATCATGACACAATCAGTAGCAACATTGTGCAGTTTTATGCACTCTTTCAGCTCCCGCTTTCATATGTGCGATACGACCAATATTCGTTGAGTCGTGATCGAAAACCCTCGGATTTTGCTTGACATTACGTCGTATTTCACAGTGATTCTACGAATTTTGGTCGGATCGCAAATCTGAAAGCTGGAGGTTAAAGAGCGCATAAAACTGCACAATCTATGTACTGACGGTGTCATGATATGATCAGAACTCAAATACTTAATTCGAGCCAAAGGTGTAGGAACCGTATATTTTCAACCGCAGTCTGGTTCCAACCCGGCCACAACCCACGGTTCTATGTCCGGTCCGGGTATCAACCCCGCCAAGACAGAGCGGGTCGGGTTCCTTGGCGGTTCCTAACCCGGACCGGCCACTCGGTTCCAATTCTAACCTGGTCCGAAGCCGGGTAACCGGGAACCGTTGCTAATACTATCCGCAGCGTGTGCAGAAGTATCAAATTAACCTCACTCCGAGATGCATCAGTAGATTTCGGAATTCCCAACTTTGGACAGCTATTCTGTACACAAATTGAAGACGACTGGGGACATGAAGTTAGTGGACTGGTGCTCGGATATGATCAGAACGTACTCATAGACACTGTATTTATTACACGTCAGAATGGCCTGTTGTAATACCGTCAACCATTTCACTGCCCTACATCTATTGAGCGTCTGGGACTTGATTGCAAGGTAGAATATACTGATGCCAACCAAGCGATCATGCCTGAATCATATTACATCTGAGTCCACTGATACACAGACAGTGACCTCGATAACACCTTCTGAGGCCGTGTTCCTTCTTTTCCTGTATTATACTTCAGGTGGACTCCATTGAATCAGATCCTCCAATGTCAGGAGCACCTGCCGGCCGGACAATTGATATCCACCTTCTCTAAGAGGTGCAAGAAGACCCGACAATGCATATCACGTCCTCAACCTCAAGAATATGTAGTGGTGATTCCAACAAAGTACAAAGATCTGCATGGTTGGGGTAATTGTGTTGACGTGTTCATTCGGGTTGTCAAACAGATGGATAAGATGTATATTGTACCTGTTGGAGCAATTGTTGGATCTGCACATTTGGTGCGAGAGAATGATGCTGCATCAGATAGAATCGATAGCGTATGGCTTGTAAATAATCATGTGGATTTAAATACGTACTGGACTGTGTATTAAAGTTCCAATGCCTGAATCAAGGTGTGCAGAAGATAGTTAATTGACTTGTACTATTTGATATAAACATTATAATAATCACTCACGGAGAGTATGACTCCAGGTTTGAGGTGCACCGGAGTACTGTTGGAGATGCAGCCAATACTCCCAATACCTCTGAAATTTGCACATCCTAATAGTTTGATTTGGAAGCATTTTGCAGACAACTATACACTGTTCAGGATATGCTTGGATTCTGTTCCACAACTTCCGGAGTATTCAGGAGCACCGGTGAAGTAGTCTCGGAGCACCTGAAAGCACATCGCTTTGCATTCAACCTATCTGGGAGTATCTGGGTGCATCTGGAAGGATCAGTGTGGCTGTTCAGAGTTGCTGAGTTGTTTGGTTATGACTTCCAAACCATTTTACACTTGGCTGATGTCCGCCACTGCAGCCAATGGAAAGACCAGCAGAAGACGCTCTGGAAAGAGGTGGGAAAAGCGACGGGATGGAGAGCGGGGAGATGCCAACACGTGAAAGTATCTGAGCTGCTCTCCATAGAGAAATACGACCAAGCGGTGATGGACTTCCTGGCGGCCACTACTGTCGGGAAATTCCCGCCCAAAACGAGCGGAGGAGCAAGAGCCGGCGGGCAACAGGCAGAGGAGTAAGGGCCAGCGGGCTCTCCTTGATTTCATCCCTTTTCCTTTGTATTATATATCTGCCACTTTTGGATGCTTTCTTTCTTTTGTCAGAAGGGGACGACGGGTAGTAGGAGTGGAGCTCCGCCATCTAGCCGGCCAGCCCGGAGGCGGAGGGGACTAAGGGGCTGTCATACTCTAAGTAGAGTGAATACAGTATGATTAAAACAAACAAACAAATGAATCAACGCAGAGGCCAAGACCGTATTCTGTATGATTACAACCGAAGCTACATAACCAAAAAATACAATCTAAATTAATAGTTTTATCCACTTCTGCCATAATTCTCAACTATATCCCGAAAGACTTCCAGATTCCCTCAGAGCTGCTCTGGGGTGAAAGTAAGATCTTGTTAGGCCGTCCTGTACAGTACACCATCTGCTCGAAATCATCTGGGATACACCCATACACCCTTCTGCAGCCAAAAACTGCACGCGTACGAGTAGAAAATCAGTAGTGAAAAAAATTTAAAGCGCAAACACAACAACCTGCTTTCGTAGTCTACCATTTTGCAGGAAAAGAATTGTGCTATCTCTTAGTTCTTTTGGCACCTCTAGATTGTGGAACTGCTTCTGGAACAATCGCCTGGTCGTACTGAGACCCCCGTCGCACCGCACTCCTGCACTCTATAATTCGGTCTTCTCCAGCTGCTAGTTAATACCTTCGCTACGCAGTTATGACCTTGCTAAGTTGTGCAGTATTCTAAAATGTCGCCGCAGATTAAGCTCGCATGCCAGTCTCTACCTAGGGTAGGTATAAATACCCATCCCGGAAGGGGCTGGACGACTAAATAATACGGTGTTACCCCGAGGTTTGGAGATGCCCCAAATTCCACACCGAAAATCGAAAAAGAAGTCTTTGGTCGAAGCCTATGTAGATAATAACTGGTTTGATAGTCAGCACTTGATTGAAATTGTTTGTGTATGGTAGAACTACTCCGAAGTGATTGTTCAGGTTTTGAAACCCGCACTTAACACCGAAAGTCAAAAAAGAAGTCTTCGGTCACAGTCTACATGGGTAATAACTGCTCTGGGAGTGTGGCCGAAGCACCATTCCGTAGTAGGCCGAGCCCAGACTTTGTGGACATTGCCTCTCCGAACCTCGGGGTAATACCGGAAAACTGATCACCAAATTTATCGGAGACAACATTCGTCCAGCTCCCTACGGGATCTGATGCAGGGACTGGTACACGAGCTTAGCCGCAGACGACCGTGCCTAGGGGGCAATATGCGGAGTGCGAGGTATATAGGCAGGTTCCAAAATCCCCGATATACTGCGGCTGCAGCCACCCCAGGGCGCCGTATCGCCATACCCGGCCCTGGTTCACACGTTGTCTAGGTTTTTATACACCTCAACGTACTGCGGAGTGCAATAGAAGGGTTGATATTGCATTTGCCAAGAAGCAGTTTTGGACAGGCAGCGAGGCTGTACATCTTGATTTGTATTTTTGTCCGTCTTGGTTCGATGAGAGCGCCGTAGTGACGCTCACTAGAGTTCAAGGGCTATAAGTCCTCATCGGCACAGCGCGATGCAATTCTTGTACCGAAGATCTGAAAATGTCATATGTAGTGGAAAGCCCCTCAGCTGCGAAAGCCTTCGGTTGCGGCATAGTTAGGTGAACCCTTGTTGAGAATCGGACTCACGAGGATAGTAAACACTGCTGTATTCGAGTATTATGTTAAATTCTTGCACGCACGCACTCTTACCGGAGGTCCCTTGCTTGTGCTTTGTGCGGGGTTCATTTGCAACAACCCAAAAGTCCCGCTGGCACGACAATAACGAGCAAATATTAGAGCAGGTTTTCTTTTAAGTGTGAAAACGAACACAACACTGTCATACTCTAGTAAGAGTGAATACAGTATGAATAAACAACAACAACGAACACAGCAGCCAACACAACAGCCAACACTCTATCTGACTGAAGGTTTGATACTTCTGCTGCTTTTATTTGTGATTTCCGTCTAACCGTTTGCAGTTATGGAGTGTCAATTCTATTCCCGAAGATATTAACAAGCACTGAAAATGAAATTCTTGACTGTCTTTGCTGTTCTCTTTGCTGCAGCTTCAGCCGCTCCAGCTGCCCCGGAAGGGGTCACCATGAAACGAACGTCTGTGCCAATTATTGACAAAAGAGTAAGTCTATTCCCAACTATCGGTGTTGGATTTGGTGTGACGCAGACTATCTGCTATTTGGGTGTTGACATGTTTGAACCTGTAGGAAGTAAGTAGGCCACCTGATGAGACGGTGTCGCAATTGCGATAATGTACACGTGAGAGCTTCGATGCTGACACGTATCTTCAATTTGCAGTGTGTAAGTGAATCTCTATGATATTGGTATGGGGACAGCGAGTATTGACGCACTTGCAAGATGTGAGTGAAAGACTTTGGGACTACATTCCTGGTAACAAGGGTGCTCACCCGCATCTTCAAATATATAGTGTGTAAGTGAACTTCGATAACTGTTGAGTGATGAAGCATGACGATGAATACGTACTAATGCGCACAATCAAATTTGTAGTGTGTAAGTGGACGGAATGATTTTTGGCGCGGTGACGGTGATGTATGAGTGCTAATACGTATCATTGAACTTTTAGTTTGTAAGTGGGCAACCGATAAACTTTGCTAGGGTGCTGACTCAAAGTTGTAGTATGTAAGCCGACCCCGACGGCTGATCGAGGATGATTTGGAAGCAAGTGAGAATGCTAACTCGAACCTGTAGTTAGTAAGTAAACATCCATATTGGCGTGGTGATGATAATGTGGTAGCAGCGTGCTAACTGAGACTTACAGGGAGTAAGTGAACGGCACCTGCCCCATCAGATGCGACGACAGTGATAATCTGATACGTGCCTCCAAATTGCAGGATGTAAGTGGACAAACCCCATGACCGTTGGCGCGGTAGCCGAGATGTACATATAGAACCAGAGTGCTAACTAAGAATTACAGTATGTAAGCAGACCCAGACGACTATTGGTGCTATGACAGACGTGGACAACCCCGACGACCGTTGGCAGATGTACATATAGAAGCAGGTTACTGACTCAGAATTATAGCATGTAAGCAGACCCCAACGACTATTGACGTTAAGTTGGCGACCCCGATAACAGTTGGCTGCAATGTTCCCAATTGGCCGGCAGAAATTGTGGCTGAGGCGGACATGTTCCAGTAGCCGCTCAAAAGCCCGTCCAGGCCGCTTAGGAACGCTGCATTGGCGTGGTGGGGGCAGTGATAGGGTAGTAGAGTTCTGACGCAATCATCGAACTTGTAGTGTGTAAGTACATACCTCCAAATAGCATTGGCGCATATTTGTTAACAATTTCTAGTGTGTAAGTGGTAAGTGGTAGTCTCTTGTGACCTCTTGCGCGGTAATAACGACGTGCTGATGCGTGTCTTCAAACTCGTAGAAAGTAAGTTGACGGCCCCCACGATCGTTAGCCTAGTGACCGTGTGCTGACGCGTAAACTTATAGCATGTATGTGCCTAGCTCCGATTATCGATAACGTCATAATTATTGGCGTGGTGACGGCACTTTGTCTATTTGTAGTCTACCCTAAAAAACACCTATGGTAGGCAATTTTATGACCTCATATGGTCCTTGGCATTCGTAAATGCCTCGATAGAACATGGTCTAAAAGTTGCGGGCAGCTGCCCACTCGCTAGGTAGTAATAAATTTGTAATGACTGACTCCGCGCAGAGACTGCGACCGTTCAATACTAAGCCATACTTATCACTATTTGTTAGTATTGTATGGCTATCATTTTCTGGTGCGACAGCCAAGAGTATCTCTATCCCCGCGCCTTTTAGAACTCTCGCGATGTAGCTCTTGTTCTGTCAGTATTTTCAAATATGCATCAGTACTGACCTGTATGGGGCCATATATGGTTCCATTCGACACCATTCCAATGTCACTCTCACGACGTTCAGTACAAACTTTTACTGCCTAGTATGGGTATGTACTAGCTTGTATCTGTGGCTGAGCCATGTTCATTTGGCGGAACAGTCCATCATCTATCACTTGTAATACTCCAACTTGAGTATACCACCTGTTATCGTCTTGTATTCATCCGTACTCATTAGTATCTG
>Ga0307515_10004957_pt1 | contig 27160 bp, 5 predicted proteins | sample 17_EM_MG_FD_194513 | JGI IMG/M metagenome (GOLD analysis project Ga0307515, IMG submission 194513) | Populus trichocarpa ectomycorrhiza microbial communities from riparian zone in the Pacific Northwest, United States - 17_EM | ecosystem: Host-associated > Plants > Roots > Unclassified | place... | reverse complement strand
CAAAACACCACCAAATCTTCCTTTTCTTACCACCAAGGCAGCGAGCTGTCAGCTCGCTGTAGTCTTATCACTGACTGACTGTCGACTGACTGTAACTACTCTATACGCCGACTGACTGCTTGCTGACTGCTTACATTATCAGCTTCTTGGCAGCTACGCTGCCAGCGTCGCTGGCTATTGGACACACTGGTTAACCCTAAAAAGGTAGAGGTAATCCGTAACTAGAAGCCCCCTTATATAGTAAAAGAAATCTAGTCCTTTTTTAGTTTTTATAACTTCTACCGCTAGTTTATCTATAACTACGGAATTATAGTAAAACCTCTTATATAACTAACCAGGAAGGATACGCCTTTTATCTTTAATAATAGCTATATAAAAGCCTTTAAAGAGATAAAGGATTAGCTTATCTCTTCCTTAATTCTTTATTACTATAACCCGGATCTTAAATTAATACTAGAAACAAACGCCTCTAATAGGGTTATAGCAGGAATCCTATTACAGTTATATCCAGATAGTAAATAGTACCCTATAGCTTTCTTCTTAAAGATAATAAACCTGGCTAAGTATAACTATAAAGTACACGATAAAGAAATACTAGCTATTATTTAATTACTCTCCTAATAGCGCGTAGAGCTTAAAGGTATAAACTCCTAGATTAAGATATATACAGATTATAAAGCTCTAGAGTACTTTATAACTATAAAGTAGCTTACTAAACAATAAGCCCAGTAGGCTAAAATACTCTCCTAATTCTTCTTTATAATTATATATTATTTTAGTAAGTAAAACTTTAAGGTTAATGCCCTAACCTAAAGAGAATAAAATATAGGACCCTAGGATAAGCTAAAGACCTAATATTAGACGCGCGCCTTCCTCTATTTGGAACAGCTTAACCTATAGATCCTTAAGGAGCTAGACTCCTAGTAAAACAAGCTAGCACTAATAGAGGAGTCTTTAGATAAGCTAATAGGGCTAATTAACCGCCTTTTAACTATAAACCGCATAGCTAATGCCTTAAGGGCCCTCTATAAATAAGCTATAAAAAGAAACCCCAATTTTAAAATAGAGGAAGGATTGCTCCTATACTAGGAGCGGCTTATAGTCCCTAATATTAATAATTTATGGACTAAACTAATCCGCAAAGCTTATTACTAAGTCTCTACGGCATACCCTAGCAAGAACAAGACCCGTAAAATTATTAACTATTACTACTACTGGCCAAGAATGGTTATAAATATTAATCAATATATACGGAACTGCGAAGACTACTAGAGAGCTACTATCCTACGGGATAAGACCCTAGGACTACTTAAGCCACTCCTAATACTAGAGCGCCCTTAGTAGTATATCTTTATAGACTTCTATAAACTACCTAGGGACCGTAACGGATATAATATAGTTATAGTTATAGTCAACTGTTTTAGTAAACGCCCGTTCTTAATTCCCTATTATAAGAATATTAATACCAAAGAGGCAGCCTGGCTATTTGTCTATTACGTCTACCGAATCTATAGACTATTGTGACGGCCAAACCACCAGCTAAAAGGATAGTGCACGAAGAAGATTAAGATCGACTTCGTAGCTTGTGGTTCAACATATATATACCTGAATGGGCGTCCAAGGTCACGTGACGTCACAACCGTCACAACTATTAGATACTATTGTATCTAATTATGGGCCATAGTTTATATCGGCCTTTTGGAATAAGTTTACCTAGATCCTAGGTATTAAGCTAAAGCTTTCTATAGCTTATTACCCCTAGATAGACGGTTAGACAGAGATTATAAATTAGTACCTAGACTAGAGGCTTAGGCCCTTTATTAACTATTTTTAGGACAACTGGTCTAAACTATTACCCTTAATAGACTATGCGCAAGTAACCTTACCTATAACTCTACAGGGTTTGCCCCAATTTAGCTAGAAATAAAATACTTACCCCATATAAGCTTTAACTAAAAAAGGCTAGAAAAACCCTAGACTATATAAGAGAAGCTATCCTATGCTAAGGCCTAATAGTACGCCAAACGATTAGAGGAAGCCTAGACGGTAGCCCACAAGAACCTAGAAAAAGCTTAGAGGTTAATAAAATAGTAGGCGAATAAACACCGTTAAGAGCCCGATTTTGCCCCTAGCGATATAGTCTAGGTTATAACAAGGAATTAGAAAACCGAATGACCTAGCTATAAGCTAGACTACTAGATAGCAGGACTGTATAAGGTTCTTAAGAAAATAGGCAACTTATATAAGATAAAGCTCCCAGATTTAATTAGGGTTTACCCTATCTTCTTACTAGATAAGTTACGGAAAGCTATAAACGACCTATTACCTAGACAAAAGAACGAGCCTCCCCTACTAGTTTAAGTAAACAGTAATAACAAATAGGAGGTTAATAAAATACTAGCCTATAAGATAGTACGGGGAACGCTAAAATATTATATCTAATAGAAGGGCTACGATCTTAACCTAACCTAGTACCCTATATAGAACTTTATAGGCTACCCCTAAAAGCTTAAAGAATTCTATAACTAATACCCTAATACGCCTAGACCCCTAAAGTACCTAGACGAATGGATAGAATGCTAGTATAATAAAGATAATAAGTTACCGGAAGAATATAGGGATAAAAACGCCCTAAATCCCTAATACAGCTGTCTGCCAAATTCTGCCAAATTCTGCCGTTTTCTACTAGTACCGTAAAATTTCAGATATCTAGGAACTTTAACCGCCGGTTAAAGTTATCTAATTAGTTAAATCTATACTAAGACTTTTAGCGGCTACTCTTTCTAGCCTAATACTTCCACTTAGTCCACAATTGCCTTTTATACTTAGTCTGGACGTACTTATGTCCCCTTTATCTCCTTATCTTATATTTTATAATCCTACGTTTATAAGCCTAGTACTACCCTATTTCTAACTAAGCCTAAAGGTAGGCTTTCTTTTAAAGAGGGGGGTGATATAATGGCGCTATCGCACATTACCTGCCAAATTCTGCTATATTCTGCCGACCTACAATTGGCCCGCCCAAAGCTAGCGCCTTAGCAGCTTACCCTACATATTTATTTACATCGGTCATAGCGACCCCTTTTCCTTCTCTTTAGCTTAGTATCTTCGTAATACAGCATTCTACAAGCTTCGGTTCAGAGGCATTTATACGAGCCGTAACAGTACCTATAAATAAAGTTACAATATTTAGATTAATATAGTAGAGGTTTAAACTTAAAAATAAAGACAAGTTAAGAGTTAACCTAAAGCACCTAGCGCACTATACGCTATTATAGATTATATATGTAGATAATATATATAAAATGCATAAGAATCTAAAAGAAAAACATTAAAAGTACTTAGTAAGGATATATTAGGCACTAAATAAGCGATAGTATAGGAATACTAAGTATATATACGGATAGCACCTAGCAGAAGTTTAGGGGTTAGGCGACTTAATACTTTAACTAGAAAGATTCCTTATAGAAGAATACTTAGACGGATAATAGTGGTAGAAATGCTTTAAAAATATGTATTTATAGTATATAAAAGATAAAAAGCGAACTAGGTATTAGCTAAAGAGCGAGCTAAATATAGTAGGATTAAACAGCTAGTAGTAGAGCCTTAGACCCTTAAAGGAATTTAAGGATAACACCTAAATTTATAAGTTAAATAGTAAGTTTAGTAATTTAAAGTACTAATAGATAGTAGAGTAACGCGGAACTATATTTTATTAGTAGTAGTTAAAAGAATAGGGTTACCTTATAAATAGAAGGAGTAACCTTACCTATTAGTTATAATTTTAGGAGATCTAATAGCCTATAGAGAAGGGATTATTAACCTTAAAATAGGACCTATTTAGTTAACTATTAAAGGAAGATAAATTAAGATGTCTTTTAATATCCTACTATTAGGACGAGATAAGGCAGTATTAGGGATGCCTTAGTTACAGGAATATAATTTAAAGATTAATTAAATAATAGGACAAGTTAATATTAGAGATACTTAACGCCGTAAAATATAATAATAGATTAAGTTAGTAGAGTACTAAGTTAGAGTAATATATAAGGAAACTAAGAAAGGGTTATCTTATATACTAAAAAGATATGATAAGTATAGTAAGAAGCTATAGTTACTAGAAAGTAAAAAGTTAGTAGATTATATAGTATAGGATTATAAGATAGAGTTAAAACTAGGAATAAGTTTAAGGTTCTTTCTAACCTATAGGCTTACTTAAGAGGAGTTAAGAGTACTTAAAGAGTTTATTTAAGAAAACTTATAAAGGGATATATTAGACTATTATAGTTATTAGTAGAATATCTAGCACTATTTATACTAAAGAAGAATGGAAAACTTGGGTTATATATTAACTATAAGTAGTTAAATAGCATTACTTAGAAGGATAGGTATTCTTTACCCTTAATTAGTAAAATCTAGGACTAGATAAGAAATATATAAATCTTTATAAAGATAAATCTAAGATAAGCGTACTATTAGATTAGGATTAAGGAAGACAATAAATAAAAGGCAGCTTTTAGATTAAGAGAAGGGCTATATAAACTATTAGTAATATAGTTTAGATTAATAAATATACTAGTAATATTTTAGAAATAAATTAATAGTATATTAGGAGAACACTTTAATAAGTTTATTATAGTATACCTTAATAATAATATTATCTACTTAATAACTAAGGAAGAATATAGGGAATATATTAAATAGGTTTTAAAGAGATTATAAGAAAAATAGATGCTAGTAGCAATTAAAAAATATAAGTTCTTTACTAGGAAGACCAATTTTATAGGATTTATTATTAAACTAGGTTATATTAATATAGACCTAAAGAAGATTAAAGCTATAGTAAATTAATAAGAACTAGAGAATATAATATAGTTAAGGTTATTTTTAGGGTTTTATAATTACTATAGAAGGTTTATAGTATAGTAGTTAAAGAATATTAAACCATTTACTAGGCTTATAAAAAAAGAGAAACTATAGGCATAGGGAGATAAATAAAAAAAACCATTTAAAGAACTTAAGGAATTATTTACCTAGGAGCTAATCCTTAAAATCTATTAACTAAAACTAGATATAGTTATAAAAATAAACGTATTAGACTTTATACTAGGAGTATATTTACTATAAAAGTATAAGGACGTATAGCATCTAGTAGTATACTATAGTTAAAAGATAATACTACTAGAGTTAAACTATAACATCTATAATAAGGAGTAATTAGGTATAGTTATAGTACTTAAAAAATAAAGAGTATTTTTATAAGGTGTAAAGAAACTATTTATAGTTAAAATAGATTATAAGAACCTAATAAGGTTCCTAATAATAAAAGAACTTAATTAGAGATAAGTAAGATAGGTAGAAATGCTTATAGAATACTATTTTAAAATTTAGTATATAAAAGGAACTAAGAATATAAAAGTAGATATATTTAGTAAAAAGGCTAAACTATAGAATAATAAGAAACTATTAAAAGCAATACTATATAAAGATAAGGATAGATAAATTAGATATAATTACCCTAAGCTAGTAGTAACTTAAGAGAATAATAAACTAGAAAGAGTCTATAAGATACTAAAGAGCTTTTAGGTATAAAGAATTTTAAAAGTATAGCTAAAAAATCTATAGATAGATATATATAAAAATTAAGAAGTAAAGTATATCCTAAAGAGTATAGCAGAACATTTTATAAAAGATTTTTATAAAGGAATAACTTAAAGATATAATAGAGTAATAGGCTTAGTATTAAGACTTTAGGAAGAATATATTATTAATAAAATCTAAAATATTGTAAGAAAAGTAATAAAGGAGTATTTAAATTGCTAAAGAAATAAACTAATAAGGTATAAGCTATATAGAAGGCTATAACCTATTAAAATACTAAAGAGACTATAGGAGGTTATATTATAGGACTTTATTATTAAGTTACTAAAGTTAAAAGATCCTATTACTAAATAAGATTATAACGTAATCTTAGTAATAGTAGATAAGTTAACTAAGTAGGGCTACTTTATAGCATATATTAAAGAAATCTTAGTAGAAGATATTGCTAGAATCTATATTAAAGAAGTATTTATAAGATATAGAGTACTAAGCAAGATTATATTAGATAGGGATTTAAGATTTATAGTAGTATTTTAGGAAGTATTCTTAGTAAAGTAAGGAGTTAGAGTAGTAACTTTTACTATATATTATCTATAGACAAACGGTTAAATAAAAAGATTAAATTAAACGCTAAAATAGTATTTAAGACATTATATTAATTATGCATAGAATAATTAAGTATTATTATTACTAGTTATATAATATAACACTATAAAAAGGTATAGGTATATTACTATTTAAGGCAAATTACGGATATAAGCTAAGAATATTATTATTACTATAGTAAGTAAAAAAAATAAGTAGCATAGCTAAAGAAAGAATAAAGATGTTAATAAATCTTTATATAAACCTTATAAAATTAATAAAAAAGGTATAAAAGAAAATAAAAAAGTACTATAACGCTAAGAGATCTAAGGGACTAGATCTTAAGGAGGGAGATAAAGTATAGCTACTATATAAAAATTTTAAGAGTTAACAACTAAGCAAGAAGTTAGAGTACGTTAGACTAGAACCTTTTAAAATTATATAAAGGATTTTCCTAGTTATATTTAAGTTAAACCTACTAGCTAAAATAAAAATCTACCCTATATAGCATATCGCGATACTAGAGCTAGTATACAGAAATATTAAGCTATTAGTTTATAAGGTAGACATATATAAAGGATAAGAAAAGGATAAATAGTAAGTTTTAAAGATCGTTAGTTATAAAGATATTAACAATAAAATATAGTATAAAGTTAAGTGGATAGGCTATAATAAGACTACCTAGAAACTATTAAAGAATCTAAAAAATGCTATAAAAAAGGTATAGGAGTATTAGAAGAGATTAGGTTAGATAGTATTAATAAAAAAGGACCGCCAAAAAATAAGTTACCTAAGGGGAATTTAGAAAAAGTAGTTGTTAAACTACTTAAATTTATTTCCTTCTTAGTTAGAAGAAAATCCATTCTTTTATTACTAAGTTTCTATAAACCTTATTTTATAAGTTTTTACTCTTTAGAATAAACCTTCTTATAAACCTTCTTAAGATAAAGTAAATAAGTAGACGCTGTAATACGGGCCTTTAGGGCCTTCTGCTCTATATTATAAGAATATTCTAACTTAGTAAAGGCTTAAGATAGTTTACTATCTAGCTATGTAGTAGTAGATTAAATATAAGACCCTAAAACAAATTAATTAGGGAACTAAATAACTATTAAAAGTAATAAGTTATATATATTTAGCATTAAAGATAAAGCAAACGTTATAGAACAAACGAATATTTACTTTAGTGCACTTTAAGTAAGAGGATAGTTATTATAAAGATAGACTTACTAATATAATATAAACTAACCTCTCTTTTAAGTAGTAAGAATATAGAGATAGTATAATCTTACTAAGAGATAATATCGCAGTAATAGTACGGGCGTAACGTTGCGCTTATAAAGAAGAAGGAACTTTAGATATAATAAGTAATAATATTAACCAAATTAATTAGACGGATATTATACCTCTAGTAAATAACTTAAAGATATTAAGAGTCTTTAAGGATAAAGATAAAGAGGAGGGAGATAGTATTATAGACGCTTTAAGTATAATATTATAACTACTAGGAGAGGAGTTAAAAAAAGCTAGTTAGTTAATTTAAGTATAGTTTAGAATAGAGCTAATAGAGCTATATAATAAGGAATAGTAACTAAGGTTATATAATGTTATATATAGTATATATAAGGTATAAAGGGAATATATATATAATATATATAACACATATATTACGTATAAGGAGGATTTCTTAGGAGTATAGTTATATATTTAAAGGACTATAGTCCCTACCTAAATAGTTCTCTTCTTTATAGTAAATCTTAGAATATAATTAGAGTTAAATTATTAGGTAACTACTCCACTAGTTATATTTATATTGTTAACTATTCTATACCTATATACTTAGCCTATTAATAAGTCTACCGTAGTATTTCCTATAAGGCTTTGTTACATTTATAATAAAACTCCTTACTTAAATTCCTTATTTACTAATATAGATATAAAAGTGTTAATTTTATCCTAGGTGTTTATAAGGTATTTAAATAGTTATATATAAGAATTAGCTTCAATATCTCTATTATTAGTGCCTTAACTACTATCCGCTATTTTATTTATAGTTATAGGTTCCTTATTACTAAATTTAATATAATTATATTTATATAACGTAATAGACCCCCCTAGTTTAAGTACTTAGTAAAACTATTATAAGGCTTACTTAGGATCTATTACGTATATAAGAGCCTTTATAGTATAAACTATATTAATTAAATTGTCCTAGAGCCTATCTAAATAGTAATAGTCTATCTTTTAAGCAGATACTTACTATTTAAGGTTTTCTACCTTAATATTTCTGTCGGGAATGAGGCAAGTTGCCATCACATACGGTAAACTGCCGTCACGTAATGGCAAGTTGCCATCACGTGTCGCCGCGGCACTAGCGTGGCGAGGGCCCTTAAGTTCCTTGCCCTCCCTTATTCCAATTAATAAGCTTTTATTAACCAACATTACTATAACCTACTTAAGTAGTCATTATTGGTAAGTCACCCTATATAACCAACACTGATTAGTGGTTAAATATATAGTTAACTATAGAGCAGCTAGGTTTTCGAACAGAAGAGATAGTCTTATATAGGGGTGCTATATACGCTCATATAGAATGGATTCTAGCGATACTATGCTACCTTAGACTTGCGGAAAATTAGTAATAGAAGTGTTACTAAGTACTAGGAGATACTAAGTTGCGTCTATTATATAGAACAACCACGTTTACAAAGATTTGGTCAAGTACTTTAGGTTAGAAGTATTACTAAACCTATAGTCCTAAGTTAACGTCTAAAACGCGTCAAATGACGTCTAAAACGCGTTAAACAATATCTTAAATTGCCTACCTCTTGACAGTAAACCTACAAGATCCTATAAAACCGAAAATCCTACCTACCTTCGACGTATAACACCCCGTCGATTTTGCACCTACTATAGCGTTAACCTATCTAAAGAAGTACGAGAAGGATATTAACCTAGAAATATAGAATACTAATATAATTAACTTTATAAACGCTAAGCAATAGGACCTAAACGGATTCTTATTATACCGTATAGCATACTATAAAGACAGCAAATATAACAACACTATACTATAGTACTGTATAAGGGAGGACTTTATTAAATGGATAAAGGAAACATAGACTCCTATAAAGAAGGATATTATATAAAACTTCCGTAACTTCTTACGGGAGTATAGAGTATTTATACTTATAGATGGGGGTACTATTAGAGACAATATTTAGGAGTAGGTTATTAACGTAAAAGAAAAGCATAAATGGACTCTATAAGAGATTAAGCACCAACTACGCACTATAAGGAAGCTTAACTTACGATAAAATCTAAGCAATATACCTCCGCCCTTAACTCCTCTGTATCTAATTTAACCTATAGCTTTAACGTCGGACACTACCCCCCAATAAGAGTAGGTATAGGATCCTATTACTTCGCGATTTAATAACCTTTAGACTCCACCGATTAGACCTACGTCTCTACTACAGGCTATAATGTAACTCCTACCTCCTCTATCTTAATCTTAAATCAGAGGTGGTTTAAAATTGCTTACAGAGCTTACGAAGCTCTATTTAGATTAGGAGAAGAAGTTTAGTAAGGAACTATATAATATCCTTAATTCGAAACTATATATCTTTTATAACTATTGCTAGAAAGTAGAAATAGAGTCTAATTAATACCACAACGCCTATTCCATTATGCTTAAGGGCCAAGCTAGTACCTTCTATTATAACTATTTGTCAGGAAAAGGATATAATTTTAACCGCATAATATATAAGTTAAGATACTACTTCGAAATAAAAGAGAATAAGTAGTAGTATATATTAGAATAGAGAGAGACTACCTTCCTAGGGATTATTGCCATAAACCCAGGTATCCCTCGGCTTAATTATCTTTAAAAGCTCTTTAATTAACTTTAAATAATTTAGTATAGTTTATCCGAATCATATTAAGAGGATTTTAGCCTATATAATTAAGTTATTAGCGTATGCTAAGGCGTTAAAGAATACAACCTTATACTCTTTAATCCTGCAAATACTTATAAAGGAGTGTATGCTTAATTAAGATCTTCTATTAGCACCGCTCTATACTCTTAAGAAGTATAGCAATTTAACGCCTAACTCTAACCTACTTTAATCAACCCGCCTAACTAATATAATTATAACTGGACTAATTAAACATATAGTGGCTGGGGTAGATAATACGGTAGAGGGTATAATTAATAACTATAAGGTAAAGGTAGAGGCCCTTATAGAGGTTTATTTCAAAGTAATCGCTAAAAGAAGTGCTATATTTATAAGAAACCGAATTGCTAGTTAACTAGGCATTTTCTTAATAAGCGAAAGGAGGTATATAATAAGTTTCGCCAAAGTATAAGAAACGTTAGAAATTGCAAGGTTACTACGGCCTACTTTTAAAGCTTCCTAGTTTAATATAAAGGCGTAAAAGATCTTAAGGGTGAGGTTAATAAGGCTAAATAGCTCCTTATGGATATAGAAATTAAGGACTACTTACCCAACTAATACTTTACTAAGTATAGTAAGGTAAATAGTATATAAACTATCACCATTCTTAATAACTAATCTACGCTCTACTCTATTACGAAGTTAGATATCTTTAACGAGCCACAGAAGTGTTCTACGTTCTCCTTTAATAATAGATACTCAGCGAACGTCTTCTATAGTATTATACCAGACATTAAAGCCGCAGGAGTATCTATAGTAGGAGAACCTTAAGTTTGAGCCCTTTAGTAGCTTAATAGCTTTATTTAGATTAACTATTTAACGGCAGGCCAATACACGATTCGTTTTAGTAAGGGTACTATAATCTCTTTTAGTATAATTAGGGTCTAAACCCCCTTAGGGTGCATTACTTTCTATATTATTCCTATAAATACCCTATTTCTATTTTGCATTAGAGATATAAACAAATTAGGCGTTAAGCTTAATAACCTTAAGAATATACTTGTTTAGGGAAATAATTAGGTGCCCGTTATGCGCAAGTAGAGTTACCCCTAATTGCTCCTTTATTAACTAGAAAAGAGTGTTGCTTAGAGCTACTTAACTAAGTTAGAGTTACGTTAACTACACCATTGCTTTAGCCACCTATCTATTTACTAACTACTTAGGGTCCTTTAGCGAGTAGGCTATAAAGTTAAGGTTAAGGCGATTAAGTATCTTATAAAGTACTACTATTACTACTAAATAAACCAGAAGTCCCTTGGCCGATTTAAGTTTAGCCTTAAAGATAACTATAACTTTAACTTTTATATCGTCGTTAACGTTATATATCTTAGCGGCAAGCTAGTACTTTAAGTTATTAACTTCTTAACCTCCTTTTAAGCTGCACGTTTCTTAAAGGATATATTAGCTAGGAATATATGGGATACCCTTTAATTATACTAGATTAATATCTACCTAGGACCCCCTAACCAAATCGTCTATAACGTAGAAAAGAACTTTTTATTTATAGAGTTTTAATAATAGATAAAAGCAATAGTAATTAAGGTTAAGGAAGTCCCTATTAAGGTATATAATAGTATTAGAAAAGTAGAGTAATATTATACGCTATTACGCCATATATATAAGATTATCTCTTTAGAACTAGAGGACGCTAGCGAAGAACTTACCTTATAAATAGCTATTAAAGCCATTAACGATTCCGCTGGCCCAGATAGACTTATACCTACGTTACTAGTCTTTAGCGCCTACCCTTAAATAACTAACAATTTTTTACTATCCCCTCTATTATATAATAAGCTAAGGCTATTCGTAAGGTAACGAAGGAGGTATAACATCTCTACGCTATACGCTAGGTTAACAACGCATTAGGAATAAGAAATAGTCTAAACACCTTAACTACGCTCGATCTGCCACTCTAGTCTAAGGTATACGTATAGTGTAAAAAGGGAGGATAGTTAGGCCCATATTAACTTATTGTAATTAATAGTTAGACTTGCACTATTTAAATACCTTACAGACCCACTTAATTCCGTTTAACTGTTATTAAGCCTTACTATAAAGATAACAGTTCTAAGCCTTTATAGGATGCTATAGAAGATGCCCTAAAGGAGAGCTATAATTAACGTACTTTAGAAGGCGACCACGATTCTAATATAATTGTAGTAGATATGCCGCAACTATAACGCGGTAGAGGTTGCCCAAAGGGATTATAAAATTACTAACACCTTATTAATTTTAAAGAGCAATTTATTGCCGCCATTAAGAATAGAGTTAAGTTATTAATGGCCTTTATAACAGCTAAAGAGAAGGCTAACTTTAAGCTCGCAAAATAGCTCCGAAAGAAAGGTTATATTATAACTTTAGGAGCTCCTTTCTAAGCATCTAATAAGTAGGAGATCGATAGTCTTATTATAAGAGGAGTCTTTAAATTTAAGAAGTATAACCCTACTAAATTTAGTGGAGTTTGCATCTTTGAGTTAAGAATAGTTAATAAGATTAAGGGTAAAGCTACTAACGCCCTATTTAAGAAATTAAGGCTTATTATCTAAGGTTATAACAATAATAGTAAGGAGGTAATTCTTACGTAATTTCCTATAATTTAACGAGCTAGTTAGCGAGTTATTATTGCACTAGCTTCCTCCCTAATAAAGAATAGAATAGCGGTCTATCTACGAGATATTACTTAGGCCTACGCCCAATTAGAGATACACCTTTAGCGCTTAATATTAGCATACCTTCCGGAGTAAATTCGCCACCAGTATTCTAAAGATACGATTATGGTTATACTTAAGCTATTATATAGAATCGCAGAGGCAGGAACTTACTAGTAGGCTACCTACAGTAAGCACCATAAAGAGAAGCTTGTAATAACTACTTTTATATTTAATCCCTGCTTCCTTATTATAACCATAGGAACCCTATTTAGAATTATCGGTATATAAACTAATAATATAATTATCTTAGGAGATGACTAATTCTTAGCTCTTAAAGAGGATAAGCTAGTAAAGGCAAATCTTATAGCAAAGCTAAAAGAAAAGCTTAATTTAATAACACTATTACTCTTTAATAGATATATCCTCTCCCTAAACGAGGATTCTATTACTCTACGCCAGAAGGGTTAAGGTAAGAAGATTGACGTTATTAATATTAATTCTCTAAAGTAAGGATATGTGGAGTAACGTGCTTGCGAAGCTTATATTGCTTTTATCTATTAACCTAAGGCTTTATTCGATCTCTCTATTGCCGCTTAATACTAGGAACCTACTAAGGATGACGTTCTTGCCCTAAATAAGCATCTTTTTTAGTAAATAAACCATCTCGATTGGGGATTACTCTATATACCTATTAATCTTTCTACCACTAAGCTCTTTATATTTATTAATAGATTATTTATAAACAATAAAGATTTTAGCTCCTAGTTAGGATATAAGATTATTATTACAAACGAATCTACTAGAGAGAATAACTTTATAATCTACGGCAACCTTATCTATTAGAGCTTAACTAAGAGTAAGCGTATTACTTAAAGCGTTCTAGCGTTAGAGATATATAGAATAGTTAGCGGAGTTAATATAGCAATTGCAATTGGAACTACCCTAAAGATAATTATAGATTGACTTAAACTTCCCGTTATCCCTATAATTATATATACCGACTTATACTCCCTCTATAAGTGTTTAGTTAAGCTTAGTACCATAAAAGAGAAGCGCCTTATAATTAATATTATAGCACTTCATTAATCCTATAAACGGTAAAAACTCTTTAAGATTTAATAGATTAACGGTTAAGATAACCTAGTAGATATAATAATAAAGGCAAACCTAAACAAGGCTCTAGAAACGTTTGTTAATATAAATACTTTATATATATAAGTTAAAGGTTAGGTTAAAAGGGAGTAGCAGTATAATAATCTATAGACCCTAATTCTAACTAGCCAATTAGGATTTTCTATCCCCAGTATAGAAAATTGCTATTAGCTCGCTTATAGCTAGCGCCTTAGCGGCCCTAACGGCCCTAATACAATATCTACCTACAACTCCTTAGCAAGAAAGCACCGCGTGCTAAAGAGGCAAATTTTAGGATAGCGAGACTTATATTATAATGGTAATAGTAAGTAAGGAGGATTTATATTTATTATAATAGTTAAGCAGTATTTATATATAGATGGCAACTATAAAAAAAGAGTTGCTAGTGTCGGGAATAAGGCAAGTTACCGTCACGTACGGCAAACTGCCGTCATGTAATGGCAAGTTGCCATCACGTGTCGCCGCGGCACTAGCGTGGCGAGGACCCTTAAGTTCCTCGCCCTCCCTCATTCCAATCAATAAGCTTTTATTAACCAACATCACTGTAACCTACTCGAGTAGTCGTTATTGGTGAGTCACCCTGTGTGACCAACAATTTCTGTTTGGCTTAGCGAGGTAATAATTAATAACATCAATCCCAAAAACACGTAATCCTTTCTTTACTATATATATTATAACGTATCCTACTCCGCATCCCGCGTCTAGTACTATAGCCCTAGTGCTAAGATTTAAAGAGTTAAATAGATAATCTTCTATAGCCCTAAGGGCCCTACCTTATTAAACTAATCCTTAAGATATTTTATTGCTAAACCTTTAGCTAAATATACTTATTAGGTCCTAATCTAGTTTATAAAGTTAATCTTATTCTTTATCTAACTTTATAGTACCCTAAAGTCCTTTTAACTCTGGCTCTTATAGCTAATAGCTTACGCTATACTTAGCGTCTTTATAAATTTAGTATGCGTTATTATAATAAAACGCAAAACTTTTAATTGAACATTCTTTTGCTCCTCGTAGCATATTATCATCCCTCTATACGTATATATCGTCTACTAGTCTAGTTCCCTTTACCATATAGTTACTCTAACTACCTCTATAGTCTCTAGCAAAACAACCCTATTTTCTATAATTTATATAAACTCCTTCTTTATACTACTTTTCTTACTATAGAGTCCGCTTAAATATCTTCTACTACTAAGATCCCTAGTTCGGCCTCTGCTCCTTAGACCTTTAATTACTTAATCCTTATCCTTTAGGTTTCTATAGTTTCTTATTTTCTTTTTTAGTTTCTTTAGTACTACTTAGTCTATTAGCTCTATACTATACTATAGTTTAGACACCTATTATATCTTCTCTATATACACCGGTCCTATCTATATCTTTCTTAATCTTTTGCTTTAGTATAGCTGGTTATTAACTTTAATTACTTACTTAATTAGCTCCCTTATATCGCTTAAATCTTCTATTAGTATTATAGTTTATTAAACTTTAGGCTTTAATCCGCGTCGGTATTAAGACATTAACGCCCCTTAGTTCTATTTAGTCTGCTCTACTAGCGTCTAAAACTACGTTATATAATCTATTGCTAATCCCTTTTACGTAAGTTAGTAGATCTTTCCTTTAGCCATTACTATTAATTCTAGATCTCTATATATTTATATTAGCCTCCTAATAAATCTATCCTAGCTTATAAACATAAACCGTACTTCTAAATTAGTAGTAGCTAACCTATTAGCCTATATCTCTATAAGATAGGGTTTAAACCATTCTAGTGCCCAACCTATTAAGAACAGTCCTATATACGCTACTTGATTGCTTAGTTATAATAGCTTAGTTCCTTTATAAAGTACCTTTATCCTTATTTATATAAGAAACCCTTTTAGCTTATACTTTTCTCCTATAAATCTTTTAATTAATAGCATCTTAATCTTTTCTCTTTTTATATTTTCTAGCTGCTTAAGTATTACTTAGTTATTAGAGTCATTTTATTCTATAACACTCCTAAGCTAATTTATAATAACTATGTCCAAATCGCTTTATATACTAGTATCTCTATCGCCTAATATAGTTGCTACCGTAGATAGCGTTGTAACTAGTTACTTAGGTAGCATAGTATCGATTTATTATTCCTTTTTACTGTAACCTTAGTAGTAATTATATAATGGAACCTTATAGGAAATACTACGGTGGGTCCTATTATTGGGCTAGGTATATAGATAGAAGGAGTAAATAATTAACAACTAAACTATGGAGTAAGTGCCTAACAGATTAACTCTAATTATATTCTAAGAATTACTACAAAGAGAGAACTATCTAGTAGGGACTGTAGTCCTTCTTAAATACACATCTATACGCCTAAGAAATCCCTTCGCTATATAAGGTATATAAGGTATATAAGGTATATAATAGAGCTTATAGAGCTTATAGAGCTTATAGAGCTTATTATATGACCTCGGTTACCATTCCTTGTCACATAGTTCTACTGGCTCTATTCTAGACCGTGCTTTTATTAACTAACTAGCTGCTTCCAACTCCTCTCCTAGTAGTTATAATATAGTACTTAAAGCGTCCGTAATACTAGTTCGGCCTAGAATTGACTTGTTCCACTATTAGTCTAAATAAAGCCTTTTACTTTTACCTCTCCCTCTAAAAGTTTAACTAAGAAAATGGATTTTTTTTAACCTTTACGTCAATTTTAATAAAACTTCTCTTATTAAAGGCCGTAGATCTTAGCATTCTATTGCTATAGGCTTTAAGTAAAGGCTATATTTAGGGTGGCAAGACAACCTAATTCAGTAGTCCACCTCTATAGTCCTCCGCTACTATAATAGCACTATCCCCTCCCTTATAGTATTGTTAGTATACTCTAAGCCTTAGTCCTATAGCCGTCCTTAAGTTTATTCCTTAGCGCCGCTCTTTTACAGTATGCCTTTTCTTTAGCCTTTTAAATATAGCTTACTTAGTTTCTTTAGCTATAGGAGTATCTAGAGTATCGTCTTATAGATCTAACTAACTATTATATTCTCTAAATAGAGATATAGAATAACTCCTATAAAAGTCTAGAACCCTCTAAAAACTATAGCTCTAATTACTAAAAACCTTAAAGTCTAAATTAGGGGGCAACTTATTAATAACTAAGTAGAGTCTTTTAAAGTAAGTTGGCATCTATATATTATAGACATTCTTAATAAATTTATACACCGTCTATTTTTCTTTTCTATCTAATTCTATAAAGTCAAACGTATAGATTAGGTGGCGGTAGAATAATATAATTGTAATATTGCAGTAGAATCGATGCATGGTAAGCGGGATATAATGCCATACGCGGCGATAAGGAAAGGATGTAGGTGTATATCTAATAAGCGAATGCCGGCTCTAGGAATATTCCTATTATCTTTCCTTTATCGGCATTATTATTCCTTCCTATAAAATTAACAGCCAAGTACTAAACACTAAGTAAGCTTATATGTTCGTCCTGGTAAAATCCCTAGTCTCTTAAGCAATTACCAACTTATAACCCTCTTTTGTTAGTATTTAAGATATACTAATAGAGGAATAAAACTCCTGCCCGTTAGCCGGATTGCGCTAGCGGAGTCGGGCCGTGCAGTACTTACGATCCAAACTATAATTTCGTATAATAGTGCCCTAATGCGGATATATAAGTTAATGCGAAAATCCAACGCCGACTTCCTAAGCAAGTTCTACTAAACGTAAGATAAATTGTCCTAACTACTAAAACTAGGCGAAGCTATCTCCTGGTAACGATAATTAGGGATCTAAAGCTAGAAGTAGTGGTAGTTTAACAGCACAACCGCCGGAAGTTTAGGTTATAGGTTAGATTCGATATCAGGTATACGTAGGGGTGTTATAGCCATAGCTTAGTAAGCTCGCTCACTTTACCTTACTAATTAGAGGGATATTTTCTATTTCTAATAGCCTCCGCTATCTTTATGGGTTAAATCTAGCAATATCTACTCTTATTTAAAATTAGCGCTTTAAACCTAATCCCTTCCCTATGTATTAATAGCTGCTATAAATAGGTATTAATCTATCTTCGACATACTAAACTCGATACTACTTTGCTCTCTATTAGCATATCCCTACTGTCCCAATTGGCCTTATTACGGCCTAATGGAAGTCCTCTTTAGGAGGGTATTCTTAGTAGAGGCAGAACTAGCATAGTAGTCTACCGTAATAACACTGCCCTTAAACTTCCCTTAAAGTACCGTATAACTGGCCTTAGCGAAGCTTATACTAAACTTTATAATAGGTACAGTAATATCTCTTATAAATCCCTTTAGTATAAAAAGGAAGTCTACTAACGCCTAGGTCTAAATTGTAGTATTATCCCTTACCTTAACCTATCTAGCGTTAGTATCTAAATAGCCCTAATAGAGAATAGAAATCTAAATAACTACCTGGCGTAATATTGGCCTGCTAAACCCGCCCAACTCGCCTAGTTCTAGGAAATAGCGCGTACCCTTATCTATATTCACGATCTTTGTATTATTGTCGCTAATATCACCACCTAGAACTTTCTCCTCGCCGCCAATATATCCGTCAAGTTCTTGGACTTTACTAAATCCTCTATTCTGCCCCTTGGTACCAATATATAGGCCGCTAACAACGCTGGCTACTCGATCTACACCAATATTAGCCAATTTGACGCTATAATGTATAAGGTCGTGACCGGAAAGCCGTACAAGTTCAATCTATTAACTGCTATTTTTAGTAGAATAGTTAATAGGCTAACGCTTAAATCCTAATTAATATAGAAGCTAGCGGTATAGGATTTATTAATAAGATCTTTACGTAAGATAATAGTTTAACCTTAACCCCCCTCGACCAATATATTAATATAGTTAAATTTAATAGTAAACGCACTATCTTAGGTTATATTACCTATGTAGTAACCCTAAGACTCTAATACCTAAACTACAAAGAACTAATTAAGCTTTTCGTTACTACCCTAGGTTACTTAGTAATCCTTAGATAGCCCTACATAAAGCTATATAAAGTAGTTATTAATTAGGATAACCTTAAGCTTCTATTTACTACCCCATATTATAAGTAGGAATGCTCTATAATATGCCGTTCTAACCCTAAACTAAAACCTAAGAAATTTACTAAGATCTACTAGCCTAAGATTTCTACTAATGTCTACTCCGCGCCTAAGGAATCTACTAGATTCTACTAGTATAGGAATTCTACTAAAATCTATTAAGGATCTAAAAATTCTACTAAATTCTGTAAGTTAATATTAAGTACTACACCGCCCCAAACTAAGTAAAAGCTTAAGCTTAGTATACGAAACTACTAGAAGAACTGGTATCCTATAATAAAAAGAATACTTAAAGAACTTAAACCTAAATCCGATACTAACTCCGTACCTAATACCGAATTTAAAATTAAGTAAGAACCTATATAAGAAACTATAAACAACTAGAGCTTACTTAATACCCTAGACATCTATATAATTAGAGCTACTCTACTAATACAACTAGCTAAAAAACCTAAATATATAATCTTTACTATTATAATAGCTAATATTAAGAAGCCTTAGCACTAAAGAAGTATACTAACCCTGCTATAAAGGTACTAGTAGAGTACTATAACCGCCTAGAGGTATTCTTATAAAAGGAAGCTAATAAGCTACCGGAATACTAACCGTATAATTATAAGATTATACTTAAAGAAGGAAAGTAGCCTGGATTTAGACCCTTATACGGGATATCCTAAAATAAACTCTAAGTACTATAGAAGTACTTAGACAAGAACCTAAGTAAAGGATTTATTAAAGTAAGCTCTTCACCTATAGCCGCACTAATAATCTCCGTTAAGAAACTGGGCAGCGGTCTACGCTTTTACGTAGACTACTAAGCTCTTAATACCATTACTATTAAGAACTAATATCCAATCCCGCTAATATAAGAGACGCTAAACTAACTAAGTAAGGCTCGCTTCTACATAAAGCTTAATATTATCTCTATATTTAACCACCTCCATATTATAAAATAAAATAAATAGCTTACCGTATTTTATACCCGATATAGATTATTTAAGTACTTAGTAATACCCTTTGGCCTTATAAACGCTCTAAGCTCGTTTTAATACTACGTAAATAATACTTTATATCCCTACCTAAATATCTTCTATACTGCTTATATCGATAATATCTTAATATATAGTAATAACCTAACCAAATACCGGAAATATGTTAATCTTATACTATAAGCCCTATACGGAGTAGGCCTATAATTAGATATTGTTTATATTAACTTAATAATATAAGTAAGTTAGATTTAGGGGCACGAAATACATATAGTATCGTATGCTCTTTTGGATAATGGTGACTGTCGTTCTATTAAGGTAGACTACGTAGTCTATATACTGACGCGCCCTCCCCCTAATTAGTTATAAGCAAGTAGTTAGTGCACTAAATGTGTAGATACGCGTTTGGTACACTAGGTGCTGTAATTATATACTAGCGGCACTTAAAGATAGACCTACTTATATATAGCCTCCGTAATTACTTTAATAGAACTGTAAAACACAAAAGAAATATATAGGAAATCCCTCCTAAGGTGCCTTCTAGGCTGCCTTCCAAACGGCGCTTTAAGCTAGCCGTAAGTCCTACTTACGGTCCGTAAAATGAACCGTACAGCCTTCTAATAGGCCGTAAATAAACTGCAAGTGCTCCGTTAATCTCGTTCCACCCATTTTATAACCTTTAGATTAAGCTTATTTGTGTTAATTAGGGTTTTAAAAGCTTGGCACGGCTTTACCTTAGTTATAGCGTCTACTAGATTATCTCCGCTGCTAATCTATTTAACCTCTATAATCTCACGTCGTTTATAGGCCTAATATAGGCACATTAGGTCGACCACAAGCCTCTTCTCCTGTATTATACCTAGTTTAACTATATAGTCGTAAAGGGACTTTAAATCGGTGTATAGAACTAGGGGTAATTGCTCTAATTATAGGATCTTCTAGATTGTTAACTTAATTACAGCTCCTATATTAAAGCTATAAGCTAGTGCGTATAGCTTAGAAGCTAGTATGCTACGGGTTACTCGTTTATATTTAATTAAAGACTAATAGAGTATATTTGCATCCTAATTACGGTCCATAAGTATAATTATAAAGCCGATTTATAATAATAGGTCCCTATTATTAGTAAAGGAGGCGTCCGTAAATACTAGTACGCTAAAGGAATTTAGGTCTAGTGGTATAAAAGTAAATCCTCTTATTATATTGTCAATTTGCCACTAAATATGCTTATGTAGCTGCTTAATATTTTCCTTTTATAGGTCTATTACCTGGGCCGTAAAGGATAAATCGTAGGTAGATTTGGGTTAATAGACTGTGGCAATATAGGCGCCTCTTGCACGCTATACAACGTATTAGTCCTTTATATTTACGGTCTTATAGGTCTCTTCGCGGGAACTGGTAAAGTCCGTAGGCTTTGCTATAATAAGCCTTAGGTTTTAAGCTTAGCATTCTTAAGTTAGTTAGATTAGGTTACCCTTTTATATAATTAAACCTCTATTAAACTTAATTAGAGTCTGCTTAGTTAACCGCTTTTACAGCTTTACTAGGAACTTAGCCTTTTATAGTTTAGTCTCTTTAGCGTCCGCAAAAGTCCGGTCTGCTAAGAAGAGGGTATTATCTATTTGGAGTTTAATAATACTAAGGCCGTTTAATAGGGTATATAGGAGGTAGGGGTTATAGGTCGACTGTTCCATTTTAAGTTTACTAATATAATGCTAGTAATACGTTTTAAATTAGTAGTTTCTAGCTTCTAGTACTCCGTAAAGGGGTTTTACAACCTATAAAATTATTCCTCGTTGCAAATTAAGCTTAAAGGGTGGTCGTATATAAATGTCTTTACTTAAATAGGTGTTAGACTGTATATAGGCTTATAAGATATCCCATAGGTAAAGGGCTATAGGTTTAATTTGCTGTAGTCTAGGCGTAAGTGCAAGTATAATCTGTTAACTAACTTGTTAAATTATAGACAATTACGTAAGAACTAAGTCCTTTCCCTAGTTGTTATAAGCTTATACGACAAGCCTTAATTTCTTAAAGGCTTTATTAATACTAGGGTGCTTAATCTCGTCAATAAAGCGTAATTTAAATATACAGACGCCTTACGGAACGTCTCTCTCCGTTATAATCGCAAAGGCGCCCTTTTTAAGTAGTCCGTTAATCTCTTTGCGTTATAAGTCTATAAAAGGGGTTTCCTATACTAAGACTAATATATCTATAGGTAGAAGTTACTTTATAGATATGCCTGCGGAGGTTAGGTAATTCTCTATTACGGGGTTTTTAGTTATGGGGTGCTTTAGGGGCGTCTTTAACCGCGCTTTATAGTAGGTTTAATGGGTTTCTAGGGGACTTCTAAAGTAGGTAGGGGTGCTTCCAGTTTATCTGGTTTAGTAGGTGCTTCTAGTTTATCTAGTTTAACGGCATAGGTATTTTTGGACTAAAAGTAGGGTTTTACGGACGTGCTTCTAAAGTTAGTTAGTCTACTAGGAAGTTATACGCAGTACGTTTCGTCTTCTACAGCTAATAAATAATAAGGTCTAGTCTAGTTGCCGCTCTTACGCTATACGAGGACTTTAGAATTAAATAGGAGGTTATAAACTAAGGTTATATTAGGTCCGTTACGGTAATATAGGGCGCTATTAACAGCTTATTTAGCCCGTAATTTAACTATTTCGGCTATTACCTTCTATATTACAGCTGCTCGTTCCATAATAGACAGGGTAAAAGGGCCTAGGTTGCTTATCCTTAGGTAGGCTCCGTAAGCTAAGAGGGTATGTACTAGTCCGTTAGGGCTAGCGGTATTGTTAATAGCTTTTACGGCCATCTATAAAGCTAGTTCCTTTTAAATATCCTTACACTCGTCCGTAATGATTTAGTAAGCTCTCTATAAAGCTAAGTAAGCTTACTTAATGGGTCTAACGGACTAGTACGCCTTAACTAGAACGGCTTTTATTAAAATAGCTATAGCCATAGCGTACTGTTGGAATTCCTTACTAATAAAGTTCCTATTGGCGTTATAGGTAATATACTTAGGGGGTCTAACGTATATATTAATCCAGTAGGTCCGTAAAATATCCTAAGTATATTTTATAGATATATTTTATAACTAACAGGCGGCTTAATATCGGGTTACCTTATCAATTATATATAATACTAGGCTGCCGTTAATATACATAATGTCTATATATACTAAGTAGTTAAAATTAAGGTCTTTATAAAGAGTAAACTTAAATCGGCCTAGGGAACTTCCGTATTTCTAGCAGAAGGAGCAGTATTTAGTTAGGTAGTTAATTGCCTTCCTATTAATGTTATTATGTCCAAAGCGTTCAAGGACTCTATACAGCTTTTTAGCTAATAGGTAGCCGAAACGGCAGTATAGGCAGTAGATTTCCGTACTAGTAAGGTAGCATAGGTTATAGTCGAAAGATTCCTAAATATAGGTCTGTAAAATCTCTCCCTATATAAGGAACAGGTGTCTAAATCGTCGTATAATTAGTAGGGTAATATACTTGCTTCCTAGGGCAGTTACAGGGTATCTGTAATATTATTATAGTAAACCTATAACCTATCTATATCCGCGAGACAAAGTAGAAAAGGGGTATCCGCTTTTACTACGTAGAAGTTAACTAGGCTAATTAGGGTCTTAACTATAACTAATCTAATTAATGCGGTTAAGCTAATGCCAAATTAGACGTTTACAGCCCCAGTTTGCATAGTATTAATATCCGTATTATTATTTATGGTGGTCTTATATATAAGGTATTATCCGTAACCTATAGTAGACTTTTTAGAGGCACCTATATTAATTATAACGCTATAGAATTCTTTAGGGGTATAGCGTTCTGTAGTAATATATGTAAATAGATCCTATTTATGGTCCGTAACGTCCATAATAGGTCTAATAGGTATACTTATAGGTTAGTTTTTGGGTGCGATTAAGTATATAAAGGAGCGGTCGGCTAATATGGTCGTAATATTAAAGGCTTAGCCGTTAGTAAAAGGTCTCCTATTCCTAAGTGTTTAAGTTAAAGTTAATTATAAGGGCTTTTATTAACTCGTTAAGAGACTCCTCCACTTTCTCTCCTTTATAGTCTAAGATAAACTAGTTAATCCAATTATTAAATCTCTTCTTAGACTTATTACGTTCTTCCTAGGTATACCTTATAGACTAATATCCTTCCTTACCGCACATAAAGCACTTCTAGCTGGTTTATCTATAGGGGTATGCTTTTATACAGGAGTTACTATAGGGGTTATAGGTGGGGCTTAGTCGGTATAGGTACTACTAGCGGTAGCGGCGGTCCGTAAAGTAGGTATCTAAGTTAGTTTGCGGGTTTTATAGGTCTGTAATAAAGGCTTAAGTACTGCCTAGCGGGTTTAAAGCTTTATACATTGTAATAGAGAACCGTAAATCGTTAATAAGGCCAGCAACGGTGTCTATAGGCTTATAGTAGGCGTATTTATAGGGTTCCACTTCCTAATAGGCTATAATAAGTTTGTTATATAGAAAGTTATCTATTTAAAGCTTAATATTAAGGCCGTGCTATAGGTGCTAAAGGTCTTTAATAAGAATTTACAGGCACTCTATAGTCGATTTTTTGGTATTCTTATTAATTACGGTCCATAACTTAATCGCATTCTATTAGGTAAGGATATTACGCTTATATTCTAGCCCTTTAAAGTAGTTGCGTATAGCTTTATATAGCTTATTAAAGGGGACACTAAGGGGGTTTACTCTTAAGGTTAGTGTAATAGTGGTTAAGGGCTAGGCCGCGCAGTATAATAGAGTAGGCTTAGCTAAACTCCTATTTAGGAATATCAGCCTTCTAATAGAGGTTCGTAAAGATAGTCAGTTTAAAGTTAAAGTTATCGTTTTTACCGCTATACTTAAATTCGTTGGTATAGAGCTTAGCCAGATTGGCTAGCTCCTTACTATAGGTCTTTACTTAAGTAGTTTATAAATCTGTAACTTAAGCAATAGGAGGGTTTTAGTCCATATTTTAGTTTGCGGGGGTATTATAGTCCGTAACTTAAGTACTAGGTATACTTTAGCCCATAAGATTAATTTTAAGATCTCTTTAGTCTATAGGACGAATTTAGTTAAATAAGTCGTCTATAAGACTAGAGATCCTATTAAGTTTAAAAGAGGCAAAGAGTTTGCTAGTTTTAATATAATCTAGGATCTACTCTTTAGTCCATTCCGTTTAGTCCTTCTTATGTAGTATGTTATATAAAGACCATATAATAGTAACTCGCTTATTCTTTTTAATCTATACGCCTTAATTATATAAGAGGGTTCGTAGGTTATGGGTAGCTATAAGGTTATAAGTCTTAAAAATAGCTTCCGTAAAGTCCGTAAAGTCTTCCTTATATTATTCCTATAGATCGTCGTTTAGAAGCTTAAAGTATCCGTATTTAAGGATTTTAAAATTAATATAGTCGTTAACGCCGTTTGCAGACGTAAGGTTGACTCCCTAACTCTACTTCTTTTGTCCTTTATTAATTTGCTTGCTTATATCTGCCATATTATATAGCGTAGTATATCTATATAAGCTATAACGGGTAATAGTAGCTTATAGCGGGTGGAGGAGGTCTTATAACGGTCCGTAAAATTAATTAATAGGTCCGTAATAGTTTAAGAGGTCTTATAATAGTCCGTAAAGGCAATTAATAGATCCGTAATGGTTCGTAGGAGGGTAAAAGGTTCCGTAAAGGTCTGTATTCGCGTCTATAAACTTCTGGTAAACCGTACTAAGACTTAAATAAGTATATAGAGATGGTGATATAGTCCGTAATCCCCAACTTCCGACCTTCCAGCAGGTCGTACTAGGATTTAAACGGGTAGTCGCTGTTATATATCGCTTGGGGGAGGTATTAAGTAATTGCTAATCTGTGCGCGCTTACTAATTAGTGTTTATATCAACTTAATAATATAAGTGAGTTAGATCCAGGGGCACGAAATATATATAGTATCGTATACTCTTTTAAATGATGGTAACTGTCGTTCTATTAAGGTAGACTACGTAGTCTATATACTGACGCGCCCTCCCCCTAATTAGTTATAAGCAAGTAGTTAGTGCACCAAACGCGTAGATACGCGTTTGGTACACTAGGTGCTGTAATTATATAGATATAGATATATATAAGTTTTATAAGACGGAAGTCCTATACCTCAGACTTCTTATCTCTATAAATAGTATATAAATAGACCTAAAGAAAGTTAAAGTAATTATAAACTAGCAAGAACCTAAGAACGATAAAGACGTAAGAGCCTTTATAGGATTTGCCAATTTCTACTAATAGTTTATTAACAACTTCTCTGCCCTAGTTTTACCCCTTATAGTCCTAACCTAAAAGGATAAAACCTTTTTCTTTAATAAGGAATATAAGAAGGCCTTTACTTATTTAAAGGTTATATTTACTACTATACCTATACTCTAATACTTTAATCTAAACCGAATAAGTATTATAGAAGCTAATTTATCCGACTACGTTACTAAAGGTATTTTATTTTAATATAACGAGGATAGAGTATTATACCCTATAGTATACTTCTTAAAATAATTAAGCCTAGCTAAATATAACTATAAGATCTATAATAAGGAATTACTAGCTATTATTAGATGCTTTAAGCAATAGCGACCTAAACTAGAAGGCGCTAGATTCCTAATTAAGGTCCTTAGCGACTATAAGAACTTATAGTACTTTACGACTATAAAATAACTAAGCTACTGTTAAGCCCGCTAGTTAGAGTACCTATTCTATTTCCGGTTCTTAATTATATACCGCCTAGGCGTCTAAGGCTAGAAGCCTAATGCCCTAACCTAATGTTTATAAGACGCACTAGTACTAGAAGAAGCGCGTTCTTACTAAAATTAAACCCTACTTCGGCCCGAACTATTTAACCCTCCTACTAAAGATCTTATGGTATACGTCCTTAAAATAACCGATCGATTAATCGAATAGATTATAACCAACGAGTACCTAAATAACGAGTTTATCTAAGAGACAATTAAGCTAATTTAAGGTATCGGAGGTCCGGGTTAGGCTTGGCATAACCTTAGGTTACGTATAACCCCCTAAGGTCCGCGATATATCGTCCAAATCTTTCGGCGGCCCCGCGCCCGGAGGGGGGGGGGGGGGGGGGTGGGGGGGGGGTGTGTGGGG
>Ga0307515_10004956_pt1 | contig 27160 bp, 8 predicted proteins | sample 17_EM_MG_FD_194513 | JGI IMG/M metagenome (GOLD analysis project Ga0307515, IMG submission 194513) | Populus trichocarpa ectomycorrhiza microbial communities from riparian zone in the Pacific Northwest, United States - 17_EM | ecosystem: Host-associated > Plants > Roots > Unclassified | place... | reverse complement strand
TTCTTAGATAAGGATACTAAAGTCGCGTTTACTATATAATATATAAAGGGGACCAACTGAACCCTTTAGCTATAGTATAAAGATAACCACCTAGATATATAGTTTACCTAGGAGGAGCTAATAGAATTCCTACTTAACTAAATTAAAAGTCCTATTAATCGAGAACTCTATGTAGCCCTAATATATGCGAAGGTAATATAGCGAACCGATTAACTAGTAAATAAGTTTGCTGCTTACCTAACCTCTTTAGAAGCGTAAATTAATCCTTCTTATAATATAAAGCATCTAATAATATATCTATTCGCGAAGCTGCGGCTAGAGCTATAGGTTGCTATTACTAACTATTAAGAATTCCCTTAAATATAAGATTAACTAGTTTCCCTAGCTGCCCTATTAGAGGAAAACCAGAAGAGCGTAAGCGCCCTACTAGGTAGAAGTAATAGGCGCGCCGCGAACTCGAATATAAAGACTACCTAGTTAGGTAACTTAGGGAAAGCGGACTCTAAAACCACCGCCAGTGACTTAATAGTGGGGCGAAGCAATACCGCTAGGGGTTTAACTTAGCCTAAAGGAAACTGCAAAATTTATAGTAAGCTAGGATATTAGTGGTAATAGTACCCGGAGTAACGATAGTAATAGTAGCCGCCACTAAGTAGTGTAAACGCCATCTCTATACCGGGAAAAGGTAGGCGCCCTTAGAGCCCCTTACACCTATAAGGCGTAAGCTACTACTAGATCATAAGGAAGCTATTACTGTCTTAGGAGAAGTCCTATCTAAGCAGACTTAGAAAGAGACCTTAGTAATGCTTAATCTTAGCGCCGAAGTAAATGTAATTAATTAGCGATTTATAATAGAGTATAACTTTAAAACACTAGATATAGAATTGCCTACCTACTCCTGGTTAAATAAAACTTAGGTATATTACTATAAAGCCTATAAGGTACTATTAAGAATAAAGGACAGCTAGGGTAGAATTAGGGAAGTAACCCTTATCTGCTATAGAATAGCTAACGTATCCCCTATTATTACCCTAGGTATGCCGGGGTTAAAGAAGGCCCGACTTCTTATTAACTGCAAGGCAAAGGCGTGGTGATAGAAGCTAGATGGCTTATCCCTGTTACTATAAACCCCTAAGGGTTTTACGGAGTCTCTCTAAAGGGAATCTAGGGTCTTCGCCTTAGTAATTACTGGATTGATGCCTAGCAAATAAGACGACGGCAGCTTACCGGTTCTTTCCCTATAGTTAAAAGAAGCTAGCGATATCTTCTTATATAAGGAAGCAGGAAAGCTACCCTAACACTACTAGGGCGACTATGCTATTAACCTAGAAAAGGGATAGGAGGTCCTATATAGACCGCTCTATAACCTCTTAGTTAAGGAGCTAGAGGTACTAAGAAAGTACTTAGATAACGCCTTAGCTAAAGGTTAGATCTAACTAAGTACTAGTCCCGCAGGGGCACCTATCCTATTTATACCTAAAAAAGATAGGAAGCTATGGCTCTATATAAACTACAGAGGCCTTAATAAGGTAATAATTAAGAATTATCTCGCACTACTATTAATTAGTAAGACCTTAGACCGCTTAGCAGGTTCTAAAATCTTTACTAAGTTGGACCTAATAAATGCGTACCACCGCCTTTGTATCCGTCAGGGCGATAAGTAGAAGACGGTGTTCCGCACGCGTTACGGCCACTTTAAGTATTTAGTTTTACCTTTTAGGTTAACTAACGGACCAGTGACCTTTTAGGGCTATATTAATCGAGCCTTATTAGAACTAGTAGACGTCTTTTATATAGTCTACCTTAATAATATTCTAATTTTCTCTAAAAATCCAGAGGAACACTGGCGCCACGTACTAGAAGTGCTACGTAGGTTATAGCAATATTAACTATATGCAAACCTTAAGAAGTGTAGGTTTAGCGTATAAAAGGTTAAGTTTTTAGGATATATTATTAGTCCTAAAGGCGTAGCGATAGATCCTAGCTAGGTAGAAGCTATTACTAAATAAGAGAGCCCTTAATCCTATAGGGATGTCTAGGTTTTCCTAGGTTTTGCCAACTTCTATTACCAGTTTATCTATAAGTACTCTGCTATTACAAAGCCTATTACTAATCTCCTTAAGGGAGTAAAGAACGGCCGTAAAGCTGGGCCTTTTAGTTAGCTAGAAGAGGCGGAGTAGGTAATACGCCGGCTCTACGACGCCTTTATAACGGCGCTGCTCCTACAACACTACACGCTAAGCTTACTAACCCAGTTAGAGATTAATGCCTCTATATAAGGCCTAGTAGCAATTATATTGCAGTTATTTAAAGATGGCCTTTAGTATCTAATAGCCTTCTAGTCTAGGAAGCTTTTGCTAATAGAGCGTAATTATAAGACCTATAATTAGGAGCTACTAGCTATTATAGAGGCTTTTAAGCATTAGAGACACTATATTAAGGGGCTATTAAGCCGCCTAGAAGTGCTTATAGACTATAATAATCTAAAGGGTTTTATAAAAGTAAAAGCCCTTAATGGACGGTAAGCCAGATGGGCTATAGCATTAGCTGCCTATAACTTTGTTATTAAGTATAGGGTAGAAAAAATAAACCCCGTAGACGCGCTATTAAGGCGACCCCTAGGCGTAGGGGGTCCGCTAGAAGAAGACACTATACTACTATTACTTTAAAGGACTTTAGGAATATAGGGCCACTAACCTAAAGTAAAAGTCCTATTAGGTGTATAAGAAAGCGAGCCTTCTATAGAGGTATTATTTCTACGGCTATAAGCTAGCAACCTAACGGCGGTACGTCTAGGCCATATAGTATTACGGTTCAACTAGGTAACCTACACGTATACTATTAAGCAGCGTATAACAAGGACCTAAGTTAGAGTAGTAAGCGCTTAAGAGAGTGCCTATAAGTCTAGTATAGAAACAGTCGTCGAGCTTATTAAAGGACTTTAAACTATAGATGACTTTATACTGCAAAAGCGCAGCGACAGCGTAGATACGGCGAGACGCTGTTAATACGCCCGCTTAAAGCTAGTATGGCAGTTTAATTCCGCTAGACTACTTTATTACCGCGGGAGGTTATATATACCCCTAGACCTAATAGTTTATATAAAGCTCCTACAGATCCACCACAATAATGCCCTAGCTGGGCACTTTAGTAAGAAAAAGACTCTAGATCTACTCTCGCGTAAGTACTACTAGCCTAGTATAACTACGGATATTATAAACTACATCTCTACCTATAATCTATGCTAGCGTATATATACGCCTTAATATCGCCCTTATAGCGAGCTCTAAGCGCTACCTTGCCTAAATTAGCCGTGGTAGAAGATTATAATAGACTTTATTATAGGCCTACCGCCTAGTAAATGAGGCAATAAGGTATATAACGCGATATGCGTAATAGTTAACCGCTATACTAAGATGGCTTTATATCTGCCTATAGTAAAAACTATTATAGTAACTAAACTTATAGACCTCTTCCTTAATAAAGTAGTACGCCGTTTTAGAACCCCTAGAGGGATTATCTCTAATTACAGCAGTATCTTTACTAGTAAGTTCTAGTCAGAGCTATACTTTGCTACGAAGATAAAACATAGGCTAAGTACGGCTTTTTATCCGTAAATGGACGGGTAAACAGAACGCTAGAACTAAACCCTAGAGTATTACCTCCGTATATTCTATAACGAGAAGCAGAGTAACTAGTTAGGACTCTTATTGCTAGCCAAATTCGCCTATAATAATGCTAAATATAGCACGACGGGTATAAGCCCGTTCTATACCTACTATAGGTTTTACCCGCGTCTAAAATATAAAGTCTAGGCGGACGATAGTAGTTCTATTTTAGCCGCCTCTAAAAGAATTAAAAGAATATCCCTTAAACGCGAAGCGCTGGTGAAACGCTAGGAGCATACCGCCAAGGCATAGGCGAAATACTACAATCGTTATCACTAACTATAGGCATATAAAGTAGGGGATCTAGTCTTACTATTAACTAAGAACCTTAAACTAAAAAGGCTAAGTAAGAAGCTTATAGCACGCTTTATTGGACCTTTTAGTATAGCTAAACTAGTCGGAAAGTAAGCGTACCGGCTATATCTACCTACGTCTTACCGTATTTACCTAGTATTCTATATTAGCTTACTAGAGCTATATAAATAATATAAGGGTACTACTAGAGACCCTCTACTAGAGCCTATTAAGCTAGACAATAAAGAGGACTAAGAGGACTAGTATAAGGTAGAAGAAATATATAGAAAAAAGGAACGTAACCAGACCCTATAGTACCTAGTTAAGTAAAAAGGCTAGCTAAAAGAGTATAATAAATAGGTCCTAGTAGAGGACATTAATAAGGACGCAAAGAAGACGTATAATAGTTACTTTACCCTAAGGGGCAAACGGAAAAGAAAGTAAATAGGAGAATAAAAAACTTTTAATTACGCCTTACTAGTAGGGCGACGACGGAATAACGGCGAAGTGATAGTAGTACGCCAACAGAAATATAGATACTCTACAGCTCCAACAAATCCTCCCTCTCCTCCCCTTCTTTCTCTTCCTTATCCTCTTCCTCCTTATCCTCCTCCTCTCCCTCCTCCTTATCCTCCTTACCCTTATCCTTATCCTTATCCCTCATAATAGGAGGCATATTGGCCTATAAGTACTGTTAGCATACGCTATAATGGCAAAACACCTACGCTATAATATATACTAAAGCGCGCATTATATTAAGAATTCCTTTAAGAGTACAACGGATAGCCTATAATTCCTACACTTAAAGTAGGGGAAAGTTTTTACCCTTTAGGCGCTGGCGGAGACCGTGCTTAGCGCTAGTGCGCACTAAGGCCTTAACATCCTTTATAAAGGACTTCTGGGCAGTAGCGACGCGAGCGTTAAGGTTAGCCGTATCTCCACTAGCAACCCGCTGGCGTTTAGCCCTATTAATAAGGGCGAGCAGCTTATTTAGGCGGCTATGGAAGGCCTTAGGGACCTAGTCTGTTAGCTATTAGAACCTAAACTAACGCACTTAGATGTACTAGTTGGCACGACTTATTTAGTCGTTAGCAGTACCTATAATTGCGGTTAGCCTACTTGCCGCAGGTAACCTACCTAGCTATAGCTATACGCTTAGCGTAACAGAGGCAGATTGGTTCTAGTAAAGCTAGAGGAGCGGCTTATAAGCGGCGTGGGAGCTTTAACGGCGCCTAGTAGGGTTAGCGACAGCTATAAGCTAGTATAAAGAATACTTACGGAAAGCTCGCGAGCAGGCAAACTAACGGCTTAGCGCTTGCGATTTATAATTAATTAGAAATTGTAAAGAAGGCGAGTTATAGGCTAAAAGAATCGGAATGGACTTAAAAGGGAAATCTAATGTCCTATCTAGGTGGGAACTCCTACCTTTATAAATCTTTATAAGGTCCTATTATTACATTATCCTATTATTACATTATCCTATTATTACATTATCTAATTTACTTAAATTTATTAAAAACTTTTTATTTAGAGAAGGACAATAATCGCACTCCTATTGTATAATAGCGTCGGCTAAGGACAGCCGCTTAAGAAGGGGGGGGCAATTGTTAGGCCATAAAGACGCACTAGCCATAACCGGCTTAGCGCAGGCGAGGCGCAGGCGAGGCGCCTACAAAACGTAGTCGCCCCGCATCAGAGAACAGCAGAATTCAGTTCTACAGTTCTACTTCATCAAGAACCAGAAACTCTTTGCATCCCGCTACTGTTGTCACGTTACTACATACCCTAAGGACCTTGGCGTCCTAACAATATATAACTACCTTATATAATTATAGTACTAAAATATACCAAAATATAAGCATTTTTAAATACTTATAACTGGATGACTATAATAGCTATTAATATAAAAATTAAAATATTGTTTATTATAAAGTAACTAAAGTCTTTTATTATATAGAAATAGAAATATATTCAGAATTGCCCCGGAAATTTTGGGCGACATTTAGCCTTGCCCCACCATCAGAAATGGACTCAGCGCACTTTAGCGCCTGGCAGGGAGCATTTCCCCAGTGTACAAAACAACTATTGAACCCCAGTGAAACTCACATTTCCCTTTATATCAGCTAGGAGACGGGCAAAAGGAGGACAAGTTTGGGCTATAAGTTTGGCAACTTTTCTAGAGCGGCCAAAACCCGGAAGACGAAGTCAGCCACTACAAAGGTTTATGTCGACCTGAGTCGGGTGTCATGCCGCCGACTCAGTTACCTACCCCTTGACTCGGTCACCGACTCAGTCACCGACTCCCTATTACGTACCCCCCCCCTGTACCTGCATCTACCTTGTGTATATATAGCCTCTTTTTCTTCATAGATCAATCTACACACGAGTTCTTCTTTTCTCACAATCGGTGCACGGACTTCCGATTGACAGTTTAACAGTTCGGGGAGCGGGGGTAGTTTTGAAGGAATTCTTTCTGCGTTCAGTTTGGCTAGTCACCATTGATAATAATAAAGAAGCATAACATGATAATCCAAGGTGATGATGAGGTTAGATTTGAATCAAGGTGGAAGAACATATGCTGTGTAGGAGGTCGGGTGAGGCTGGGTGCGGCTGAGGGAAGAAGGCGCAGCAACAACGGGATGACTGGCTTCGATACCAAGTCCAATTATCTCTTGGGGCTCTTTTTAGTACAATTGACGTAGTTTTGCTCTCTTCAGTGACCTCTAGACCATATTTTCTATGTGACCAAGCCTGGAGTTCGGAGTTTCTCAGAGCTTACCATCCGATAAAAATATGTCTCTAGCATTACAAATATGATACAGCTGAGAGTGAAGACCAACAACAGGAAATTGCCACAACTTTCCATCTGCTTTTTTTTTTGGGAATGGTAAATCGTTATTTTGCACTCTCTCCCTTCTCTTCCTCGTCCGGCGGCAAGTGTACACCCATCAAACCCATCAGATTCCCTGTTGGGCCCGCCATCCCACCTTGTCCCTTCAAACTCTCCAAAAGGTTCTTCGCAAGATTGAAATCAATATCAATTTCCTCTTCCTCATCCGAACTCCCCCTGGCAATATCTTCAGGCCCAACAACCTTTTGCTTACCCTTCCCTTTGATTACATTCTTAGCCGCAGCAATCTTCCTTGGCGTAGGATCCAGATTTAAAGCTCCTGACTCATTCAGTTCAGCTTCCATCCTTTCCATCACCTTCCGAATCTCCTCGTGCTCATTCTCGCCATCTGACCCATCATATGAATCCAGTTCTTGGACCCTAGCAAGCGCTCGAGCTTCTTCAGCCAACGTAGCGTCGTCCTCTGCCGACGGCATTCCCATCATTTCGCGCATCATTCTCGCAAATGCCTTTTCATTGAACTCAATTTCTTCATCATCTTCGCTTTCATCACTGCCATCTCCCGTATCTTCCTCGTCACCATTGTCGATGTCCATGTCATCAAGCCCCTCCGCGCCCTCGATCCCTGCTTCATCGTCGTTTAGGAAAGCTTCGAATCGCTCGACCATCTTTCGCAGATTTTCTTGAGCGGCTTTGTCTCCAAAACCCGTAGTCTTCCTCTCATCCTTCCCCTTTTCCGCATCGCCTATGATATCTATATTCTTCGAAGCCTTCCCGGCTAATTCACGCTCGAAAGCCTCGAAATTGATATCCAACCATCCCTCATCGTCATCCTCTGTTCCCCAATCTTCGATCTCTTTATTCACTGGTAGAGGCTCGTCTCCGGTTTCAACATCTTCAAGCAAAAGCAATATCTCTCGTACCGCTCTTGTATTTCTATGCTGCCTATCCTTGACAAGCATCTCAAATCCCGTAGTAAGCTTGATTCCCATCTCCGCTTTTTCTGCTGCATGACTTTCCTCGGCTTTTGCCAGCAATGAAGCCAGCGCATCGCCCCATACACCAGGTGGGACCCATTCTTGACTTCTAAGCTGCGCGAAGAGAACTTTCGTGAAGCGCACGCGCATGTTTACGAAATCTTCTGGAGGAAATCGCAAACTGTCTTTTTTATCTTTGGGTTGGAGTGAGCGAAGCGCGATAGGGTCCCGTAAGTAGAATGCCTCTACAGCAGGTGCAATGTATGTAGGGTTGGCATGCAGAATTGTAGCCAATTTACGAGGAACAGGGATAAGGCTATGATGAAGAGTTTGGGGGACAGCGTCAGGATAAGAGAGTAGACGGTGGAATGCTTCGGACTCGAGACTAGGAATATTTAGGGGAGTGAGCTGGGAAGTAGAGATGAAAGCGAGTGACTCTGTAAGGGTGAGAGGTTTGGGAGTAGATGAAGCGGTAATAGGGATTACAAAGAGTTTGGAGTTATTAATCCAGACCTAAAGATGAATTAGCTAGAGCTTTCAAATTTGTTAATCAGGATTTAAGTTTCTTGAGATGTAAAGACCAGCTCACTCTATTTTCCGCTACTTCTGGGTTCAACCATTTGGGCAGTGAATTTGCGGCCTCGATAAGCAGGAATTCACCATCAGTATCATATACCCGGATCCAAGCGTCAGGAAACTCCCCGCTAAGTTCGCGGAGAAGATACACAATCAACCATTCGTCAGCCACGGAGTCTCCATAGTTGGTGCGACCGCGGAGGAGCCAGGTGCCTACGCGAGTCATTAACCATTGTCTTGCACTATGTGTTACTTCAGTATCTATAAGATGCGAAGAAGATAGAAGCTAACCTTCTCCACGCACAAGCTCAAGACTGAAGCTATCACGCTGCCATATATATTCTTTCAACAGGGCCTTTTCTAACTCTGATGCCGCTCTCTGTACACTTTGCAGACGCTCCCGCGTTTGAGTATCGGAGAGATCGGAGCCAATAATGTAAATAATATACTCAACACAGTCATCTGTTAGACGCTTTGGGAACCCCTCGAAACCCTCCCCAAACCATTTGAAGTCATCATTGGACATGGTTTAGTTAAACAGGCATCGCTTGGATGAGAGAGAGACCAAAATTTTAGTATCCGGAAGTGAGGGGGGCTTCCAACGGCACTTTTTTAGCATATTCGTAAGGGTGAATATTCGCCAAGACTTCGTCATGTTCCAATAACGTACCTAACGTAGTTGTGAAAGCTTGGCAGCGTCGTTTTCATGCTACACCCGCTCTCATCCTAGCGCCAACCGCCAATCCTAGAACCCTGTAATCTTTTGTTTACACCCATCATCAACACGTCCCATTATAAAGCTAACACAACAGCAGTTCGACACCAGTCGCTCTAATCGCTCTATTCTTTGGCTCATGCATCCTGGATAGTAACGTCCTCTACTAACCGTCAAAATGGTTGTCCCTTACCTTGATACCCCGCGAACCGAAGTTGACCTAGCCAGCATCACGCAGGCCGACATTGACTTCAGCATTGAACCTACCTTCCACTCGCCCTCGAAAGGCGGCTCGCATGATCTTCTCGATCAAATACGAGGAAATAGGCCGCAACCTCTCCGAACACCTTCTGCGCGACACGCACTTGCCGCGCTGCGTCAACCGGCCGCAAAGAATGAGTTCACACCACTGTTAAAGAGCGCGGCACGGAATCGAGCTCGACAGCATATTGGCGTGCAGGAAAATGGCTACGCGACTAGCCAGCCCAAGTTCAATACGAATGGCAAACTTATGACGCCCGCCGCGTTGAAGCCCGGCTACAAATTTGACAACAGTCCTGCGCTGCCGGAGGCGAGCGTGTACGACGCGGTGAATTCGAGTTCAATGGGCGATTCGGGTGTGGATGCAACACCAGTCCCGCCGGTCGCGAGTAGCAGCGCCATGTCGACGCCGTTGGCGCTCCCACGAAGAGATGGAGAGGGTGCTTTAGATGGGGGGAACATGCTTACGTTGCGAGAGCAGGAGGCCGTGAGTTATAGACAATGGCACGATTAAATTTTTTTTACTGACAAGTTATGTACAGCGGCTCGAACAAATCGACAAAGAGAACTTCGGCCTGAAGCTCAAGATCCACTTCCTCGAACAAAATCTGAAGAAAAGCGGGAGCGAATTCAATCAACAGGCGTTGAGAGAGAATACCGACCTCAAAATCGACAAGGTCACTATGACGCGGGACCTCCACAAGTATCAGAAGTCTCTCAAACACGCCGAACAAGAGCTCGAGCAGTACAGGCGGCAGCTTCAGGAATATGCAGAGAAGGTCAAGCGCAGACACGCTGATGAGGGTATGCGGGAGGAGATGGATGAGCTGCGCCAGATAGCAGAGGAGAGAGGCGCTGAACTAGAAGAATTACGGCAGAAACTGGATGCCGCAGACACAGATGAAGATGAACTGGAAAGGTTACGAGGGGATGTTGATGACATGGAAGCTGAACTGCGAGAAAAGGATAGGCTTCTAGACGCAAAAGAAGACGAATTGGAAGCTTTACAAGCCAAACTACAATCTACGGAAGGGGATCAAGATGCGGATCTCGAAGAGAAAGAGCGGTTGATCGCCGAACAAGCTGATCAGATCGAGGATCTCCAGAATCAGTTGCGGAGGCTAATGCAAGAGAAGGATGCTGAGATTGACACTCTGCAAGAGAAGGTTGATTCGGCAGAAGAGCAGAAAGAATTAGAGCTACATGAGCTAGAAAAAATACTTGAGAAGACCGAGCTCGAAAAGAAGCAGGAAATCGAAACCCTAGAAGACCGCCTTCGGTCTTTCGAACGAGAAAAGGATATGGATATAGAGGCTCTGCAACGACAAGTCCAATTTGTAGAACGGGGGAAGCAGGACGAGCTTGACGCTCTTACAGATAGGCTGAGACTTGCGGAATCTCAGGGTGACAACCAAGTCCAGCTTGCCCAGCAAGCAGCGCAAGAGGCACGGCAGCAGGTTCTTCAAGTCACACGCGAGAAAGACAACGAACTGGAGACTCTTAGATTACGACTTGATGCAGCAGAAGCTGCTGAAGATGAACTGGAGGACTGCCGTAGGCAGTTAAAACAGTCCACTGAAGAAATGAAACGTCTCAGAGCGGACGAAAGCTTACAGGAAGACGAAATCCAGCAACTTCGCAGAACTATCACCATCAAGGAGCGTGAATTGGAGACTCTGGAGAATACTAGACAGGAACGCGATTCCGCTCTTCAAGAAATCCAACAGATCCGCAAGACAATGTCTTCCAAAGAGCGTGAGATGGAAGCTTTGCAGAAGGCAACTCGCGAACGTGATAGTGCGCTCCAAGAAATTCAAGCACTCGGTGCTACACTTGACGAACGCGACCGCGAGCTATCTGCAACTCAAAAGACCATCTCCACCCAAGAAACCGCCCTGTCTAAGCTCAAAAACCTTCACTCAACCCTGAATGAGCGTACACGCGAGCTGGAAACGGCACGTAAAACAATTCAAGAGCGCAATTCTGAACTTGATGCTCTCCGCCAGCACGCTGACGAGCCCGATTCTCAGCTTGAGGCAGTGCAGAACATCGTCCGGGAGCGGGACAATGACCTCGAATCTCTCAGGGAAACTGTCAACGACCAGAAGGGTCAACTCGAGACCCTCCAACGCACAGCAGAAGAGCGTCTTGCTGCGCTTGAAGTACTCAAGCTGGAATTGTCCTCCACAAAGCAGGATCTTGAAGATGAGATTCAGGTCCTAGAAGACAGTCTTGAGGAAGCAAACGAAGAGAAGCAGGGCTTACAAGCAAAGATAGTAGTGCTGGAAAAAGAAATCCATGGGTCGTATGATTTGCAGGCCAAGATCGAGCCATTGGAGAAGGATCTTCGCACTGCGGAGCGCGAAAAGGCGGGGTTGCAATCGCAAATCGAAAACCTAGAAAAGGACCTAAACGTGGCAGACCAAGACCGAGACTCATTAACCTCTCGCATCGAGAAGCTCAATAAGGATCTTCAGGATGCACGGAAGGCTGCCAACAACGACGCCGCAATTGCGCAGGAAAGGAAGGACCTGCACGATTTGCTAAAAGCCGCGAAGCTGGAAGCTGAAGAGCTGCAGTTACAGGTTGAGGAGAAAGAGAAGAAACTAGCCGATACCGAAAGGAGACTTCGCCAGGAGGTTCGAGAACAGGAGACCAGGCTCCGCGCCGCGGAAGCTGAGGTTGAGCATCTGCAGTTACAGATCTCGGAGAAGGATGGAGAGATCGAAGCATATGCGTCCAAACTTAAGCAAGAAGCCAGCAGCAAAGAGAGAGAACAAACTAGGCGTCAATCCAAGGACCTCCGCGAACTCCACGAACGCCTGAGGAGCGCAACGTTGGATGTAGAAGAGCTTCAGTTCCAGGTCTCTGAGCGCGACCAACGCCTTTCTGCAATTGCCGCCGAATCGAAATCTCTAATACGCGAAAAAGAGCGCAAACTCCGCGCTACTCAACTCTCCCTTGAATCCGCTCAGAAGCAGCTGCAAGCCACCTCGAATAACAACACTGAAGAAGTGATGGATCTAAAGCAAGGCATCATGGAAAAAGAAAAGAAGCATGCGAGCGAGTTGAGAGGCCTTGCAAAACAAATTCAGTTTCTGAGGGCAAAATGCTTGAGAGAAGAAGGATTTAGGGAGGCCCTGAGCTACCAGAAGAGGTTCTTTTTAATGATGATTGAAGTTTATGGGCAATGGTAAGAGCATACGCTCTCAACACCTTTGATCCAATTCGACATTTGAACTTCAGAATATTTACTAACACTATTCTTTGTACAGTAATAAGGCAGATTTAAAACTCATCGAGGAAATGGGAATAACACCCGACATCTCGATCCGAGAGAAGAAACCCTCACTCCGTACTGTAGGGTGGATGGTAATTGCTAGTGTGCGAATGAGGAAACAGCAACAGGAGTGGGCGGGGAACAAAAAGTTGCACGATTCCCTTGTGAAGAAGCTCGAACAAATGAGGAGGCAGAGTAGGAGGGGCGCTGCCCTTATACCGAGGTAGTTGAATTTGTTAGGCCGTTATTGTTAGCCTGGTGCTTCATTTCGCAGCATGAGAGAACGAGTTGGATTGTGTTCTACCGCATTGGGCCGCTTACGGCGTTTGGATGCTGCATCGCATTGCATTATTTTGGAGTTAGGGCTAAGACCGGGAAAGGTTCGGGTTCCACGAGAATGATATTGAATGATATTTCTTGCCTTATTCATCTTGATAACTTACCTACCTATTTTCTATACCACTAACCGTTTAATATGGATTAAAAGGAGTAGAATTTACAAATGGCTATTACTAATTTTAATGCCGGCAAATTTGAATCTGGTACTTAAAATAGCGATTAACTCCTATATAAGAAGACTTCCTTACTAATTAGGTGCTTAAACAAGACCTATAAGGGTTTATCCTATTATATACCTGTCACGGGAGTCACCGCGCACGTTCGTCCCGTGACACCTACGCACGTACCATCGCAACCCCTATATCTTCGACCACGTTTCCTGACCTGTTCCTGTTCTGTATCGAAGGTCTTAAACCATCACGCGTCAATGTACTTAGCACGGTCAATAGCTAGCAATCAAGCTTATTTAATAATAATAATAATTCATCGCTTAACGTCCGATTCGGATCCCTATTGGGCCCACGCGGACTACTCCTTATGTACATATGGGGAGAAAACTCTATTTAAGAAAACCCCGTGATCCATCTCCCCGCCTTTTAGGACTTGCCTATAAGGCGCCTGCAAGGCGCCTGCAAGTCACCTATAGTGCTCCTACTACCTTACTTTTTAACCTCCTTAGGAACCACTGCTGCCGTAATAAGCCTATAGACGCGCTAGTATTATATACTTTACTTTACCACTATAGAGTTATTAGGGGGCGCCCGTTACTTACCCCCCCTACCCTTTATTATTATTTCCCTTATAACCCAGAACTGGTTTAGTATATTTTAGCTAATAAGCCACTAGGTAACCGCCTTAAGGCCTTTTTATATTAAGAGCAGTGTATTATAGTTCTCTGTGCTAGCTACTAAGAGTATTACTTTTTAGTTAGTGCGTAAGGGGCATAACAGTATTATATATTTTGGTATCTGTCTTAGCCAGCTATATTTATATCTTAGGCTACCTACTAAAATATCCACCTAGTAGAGCCAGTCTTTTAGTCCTATTATTCCTATTCTTAAGAGTATTACTATTATATTTTCTACCTTTATTAGGCCTTTTTAGAGCCCTAGAGTGTTTACCCCCTATAGCATTAATTATACTACGGCTTAGGTTCCTCTTACCTTAGTTAGCCTCTATACCTTTAACTCCTATACGCCTCTCTAGTATTAGTCTAACCAGTATTATATTAAGGTAGATGGTTTTCTAGCATTCTTTTATGCTCTACTTTAGCTCTTTTTTTTCTCTTACTATTATCTTTACTAGCCTCTTATACGTCTCCCTTTCTCCTCTATATAGGCCTAGGCCCTAAAGCAGTACCATTTTTCTTCTACTTTTTTTTTACCTATTTCTCTAATATATCTTCCCTACTTTAGGGTTATTAGTTTATTCTCCTATAGGGCGCCCTAAAATCCCTTTATAGTTTATTTAGGCGTGTCTTAATATACTTTATAACATTAGAGTTACGTTTATTTTACGCCCTTTATATTATAGTGGCTTTAATATATAGTTATAGGGGGGGAATATTAGCTTCCTTCTTAAGTAGTGCTGTGGCCGTTTGCTTATATACGCCTATTATACTTTAAAGGTAGGCTATTTAGACCTTTTAGAGTAGTTTAAGGAGTAACTTAGGGGGGCCTTTTTTAGATTCTTTAATGGCCCAAATACTAGACCTATACGTTATGGTTGGCCGGACGACTACTATATATAGTAGGCGTGACCTTTAAAAGCATGGACCCTATATAGAATTAACAATCCTAGATAATGCGATATACTATACTTAGCCCTTATGGGCCGCTTATACCGCATATACGCTCTACTAGAGCTTACTGTTTACCTATACTCCTAATACCCTTAAGCCCTAAACTGGTTAACCCTTAAAGCCTTAGATATAAATTATATACTAAAGATCTGTAAATTAGTTACGTTTTCTTATAAAATAGATTAGCTGGTATTTCTCTAGTGAGAATTGGACTTTATATTATTTTGCCTATTCTATATAGGTATTATAAGCTTTCTCTAGTATTCTGCAATTCTCTATAGCTATTGGCCCGTATATAATTAGGTTTATATTATTAACGAAGCCTATCCCCTAGGTCGCCCCTTTCTTAAAAAAGTTAAGCAGGTTGCTTATAAAGAAAAGGAAGAGTATAGGCGAGAGGGGTAATCCTTATAGTATTCCTATTATAACTGCAATAGGGGGGCTCTAGTATCCGCTAAAGATTAGTAATATTTCTTTCTAACCTATAGACCCTTAAATAAATTATATAATCTATTCTAGGAAGCCTTTTGCCCTAAGGATGTATAGGAGACGCTTATAGGGTACGTTATTATAGGCGCTACTAATATCTAGGCTGAGTATTAATACTACGAAGTCCCTTCGCATCGCCTATGCAGATTTAATAGTAGCAGCGAGTAGCGTAAGTATAGATAGTGTTAAGCGGTTCTTTCTTGCCCCTATTTAGCTCTGTAGTAATAGGGTATATTCCTTAACCATGTCTACTATATAGTCCGCTATTACCTTTTCTAAGATCTTATTAAGGGTGTTTTTTAAGGTAATAGGGCGGTAGCTTCCTAGGATTAAGTAATCTGCTTTACCTTCTTTTTATAGGATAACCGTCATTATAGATCTTCCGAGTTGCGAGTAGTAGCCTATAGCAAAGTATACTCTGGCTACGTCTATAAGCTAGGGTGCTATAAGTAGTCTATAGGTCTTTAGGGCCTTATTTAGAATCCTATCTAGTCCTAGTACTATATTATTTAAAAGGCGGCTAATAGTTCTAGCTATTTCCTTTATTATTATATCGCTGTTAACCCGCAGGCGAGTTACTAGTGTTTTACCCGTAATATTACTAAGGTCTACTAGAGCTGGTTAGGGGAAGAACCTTTCTATAAGGATCTTTACCTTCTTATCATTATTATTAGTGGCCTATAGTTCCCCTACTCTTTATAGGGGTAGTAAGTATAGGTCTTCTACTAGTCGCCCTACCTTTTTCTTTACCCATTTTACTATAGCCTATAGGCCCTTATTATAGGGGAGGCTTAGGTTAGAAGTATGCTTATTTATAAATTGTCTCTAGTTATTTCTTGCTTCTTTTTTTAGGGTATTCTTTAACTGGTTTCTTATATCTTTATATTATCTCTTATCTTTAGGGTTATAGCTACTTAAGTATTTCCTTTTTACTTATTATTAGCTAGCTATAAGAACCGCGTATTATACGGACTATATATATTACGCATAGGGGCCTGGTCTTAAGACTGGGCAGTACTCTTCTAACCTATTTTTAATTGCTACCTAGATCTTTTCTAGTCTTTAGTTAATTTCCTTAAGGGTGGCTAATAAGCCTTACTTATTTAGTATTAGGTGAATTTCCTCTAGGTCTTAGAGTTGTTGTTTAACTGTATTAAGGAAGCTGTCTACCTTAAGCATCCTTATTATATATCTTTTACTATTTAGTTACGCCTTAATATCTAAATCTAGCTATATCTAGATAGGGATATGGTCTAAAGTAAGTGCTTATTCTTCTTCGGGGTTACACCTTTTAAGTCTTTAGTATAGGCCTTTGTCTATAAATATAAGGTTAATTATACTTCTAGCGGATCCTTATTACCATATAATTGCTCTAGGGGGGGTAGCTAGCTTAAGGCCCTAGGTGTCTATAGCTTTTAGTAGGCACTCTACCTATTATTTAGCAGCGATATGGATACCCCCCTACCGCGGGTAGTAAAGGTTTATGTCTCCTAATAGGATAGACTCTATGCCTTTGGTTTTAAGTAAGCTTATTATTAATATAATGTTCTCTATTTATGGGACCCCTTTAACCCTAGGGTTATATATATTAATAATTTATACCGGTCCTTTATATATCTGGATTATTATAACTATAATATCTGGATTAACTGCCTACTATGACTATAAGGATAGGCTAATAGTCTTGCTAATTATAAAGCATACGTATATGGCTGCTTTTGGTTTATATAGGAGCTAGAAACCTTAGGGGCAGTATATTAATTATATGTAGGTATTATAGTACGGCTCTTATATAGTAAGGATATAGTATTTCTCTAGGTCTAGACTGTCTAGTAAGGGCCTTATAAGACGGTGGTTTGTGTTGCTACAGTTATACTATATAATGGATAGGTGGCGGACCTCCGGTAAGGGTCCTTTGCCTCTTTATTATTCCTCGCTTCTTTTATTTCCACTTTCTCTAGAATATTTAGAACTTCTGTCTCTTATATCTATACCCTAGTTACTACTTATTTTATATAGAGCTTTCTATTCCTATATTTTATATTCCTACTAGCGCTCTTATATTTAAATCTGTTATTATCTCCGGTTCTTCCCCTATTCTTACTAGTTAACTATATACCCTTTAAAAGTTGGCTATAAATGTTATATTTACCGTGTTAAGTCTAATTCTTAATTGTCTTAGTCTTAAGCTTGCTATAGCTATCTATAAGGGTCTTTTTACAGGGCGTCCTTTCCCTTATATCCCCTGTGACCCTTATATCCCTATATAGTCTAGTGATATTACACGGTGTCGCTTCTAGCCTATTAAGGCTTGGGATGGCTAGCCTAGCCCCCTAGTGTTAAAGGTAGGAAACGCTAGAAAGGCACCTGCGCCCCCCTAGCTTATTACCTATTGTTTCTATTTATATAACCTCGCGTGTAGTTATTCCTATAGCTGTTAAGCCCTTATCTTCCGTCTCCTGTATTTAATACAGTTTTTTCTTTCTTACGCCTTATATGTACTTTAGTGGCAGTTTATACATTTTATTTAGTTTTGATTTAAGTAGTGTCTTATATTATAGGGGCCTATATAGTAGCTGTAGCACACCTATACTACGTATATGGATTAGGTGTGTCCCTATTATATATAGCAATAGCATTATTTTAGGCGTAGTCTATAGTTATAGAGCCTTATATTATATATAAGGCTATTTATAATTATTCCTTTTTGGATAAGGAGTTTTTGCATTCCTAGTGTATATATACTAATAATAAGGGAGTTATACGTTCGTCCGGTGTCTTCTTAGTAAGTCTTTAACGACCCTTATATCCTCTTATTATTCTTATTATTTATTTAGTTTATATTTTCCTATTAAAGCCATTAGATTTAGGTGATCTTAAGTCCTAGTATAAGGCGTTCCGTTTATCTTACTATCTCCTATATAATTGCTATATTATCTACCTAGCGTCCCTTTTTTACTTTAAGGCTTATAGGGACCACTAGGACTTTAACTGGGTAATCCTTATAGAGTACTTTTATGCTAATACGTTCTTCTAGCCTATCCCCTACCCTTACGGCTTGTTCCTTTACCTATTAGTCCTTTAAGGTAACTTTAATATCTCCGCTCCTTAGGTGTTGGACTATAATAGCGTTATAGACCTCTTTACGGATTTTTATAAGGACTTTTGTTTCTAATTATCCCCTAAGCCCCTCTACTTTTTCTATATTTAGTTATATTATAATTATATACCTAGTTATTATCTTAAGGGGGATAAGTTCCTTATATTGTAGAAGCGTAGCTATAGCGGCCTAGGTGCGGTTTGCCAGTAAGGGGGGATTTTATTTATTTTTAATTTTGCTTAGCTATTAGAGGATTTAATTAAGGGTTTACTAAAGGGGCGCCTAAGGTTTACTAGACTGGCGGAGCTATTCTACTAGCTATATTAGATCGTTATAGCTAACAGTTACTTCCCTATAATTCTAGGTACTAGACGCGTCTAATAGGCTTTATATTTTATTAGATGCCTTCTTAATAAAGGTATTTCCGCTTTATAGTGTGGTATTCGCCCATCTTTATTATGGAGGGCCATTGCTAGGCGTGGTTCTGGCGGTCGCGCGCGAGTACGAACCACCGTCGTTTGACGTGTGCCTCCCCTGCGATGCATGCATCTTAGGGGGATTCTCTGGGTGTTTTGCAGGGTTCTTTTGGTTGGTTTTAGTCTTTTTGGGCCGGGTGCAGCAAGAGCTCCTTTAATACTTCCTTCATATATATATTATAGATTTTGGATTTTTTTGCAATTAAGCTTATTTGTAAACTGCTTTGTCGACTCTGTAACAATACCTAACTATAAGAAATAGCGGCTTAAATAAATAATTAAAATTATAATACTAAGGCCCTTGGCAAGTTATGGGTCTCTAGCTATTTATAACGCAATCCTTAAATTAAATCCTTAGTTGATTAACTAATAGAGGCCGCTAAAGCTAAGGGGGTATAATTTAAGCAAATCTAAAAGTTTTATAATCTTTTAGAGATAGTGCGGAAGGTAAGCGGTATATAGGTAGAGAATACCTAGAATATAAACGAATCTAGTACCGCATTAGATGTATATATAAATTTAATAAAACTAAAAGACGCCTTAAAAAAGATAACCCTTATATAGCCGCCTAAAGATCGTGAATAGGTATCTACTATGGAGTTAATCTTGGCGCTTAGCTGGTTAATTTAGCCTCTAGTAATCTTTAAGGGAAAGTATATCTAAATAAGCCGGTTCTACCACGATAAGGTATTTAATTGGGTATATACGACTTCTAAAAACGGTTAGATAGCTAATTGTATTACATTTAATTGGTTTACTAAAATCTTCCTACCTAAAACTAAACCACCTAGCGATAAAGCTTAATTACTTATTCCTGACGGCTACGGAAGCTACTATACTATAGAATTTCTATAGGAATGTAAGACTAATAATATATAGCCTATCTTCCTTTCTTCTAATTTAACGCACGTTTTATAACCCCTAAATCTATTATACTCTTACTTAATTAAGTTAAAATATTAAGAGTAGATTGCTAAGCTTATATATATTAATAATGCAGCTTTAATTAAGAAGCACCGCTTTATTAAGTATTACTATAAGGCTTAAGAGGAAGGCCTTATAGTAAGGACGATTAAATTTAGATAACGTGCCTCTGGTATTTATCTATAAAATCTACGTAAAGGTCTTAAATCCTTACTAGTTAAAAAGAAGGCTCTAATAGAGGCTTTAAGCTTTAAGCAACCCAAAAACGATTAATTTAATATTCTTGCTACTTTAAAGAAACTATATAATATATACAATATTATAGGGCCTTTATACTAAGCGTACGCCTAATTAAAAGATAAGGACTCTTTTATACAAAGTAGCCTAACGATTTAAGTAACTTACTATACACGTTATATATTAGGAGGCTTAAATATATAGCTTATAATCGCAGCTTAAGGACCTTAAGTGCCTAAAAAGATATAAGCTAGTAGCCGTAGATTTAAATACAAAGTTTATAAATATGGATTTGATTAAGGAAGGGGTATATATAAAGGTAAAGGAGACAAAATTATAACCTAAAAGGGCGTCTGCTTATAAGGCTAAGGCTAATATATTAAAATCTATATATATAGAGGTGGTCAACCTTAATTAATCTAATGTAGATAGCTTAAATTAATAGGGTAACCGATTAGGTTAGGTGTTTAAGTTTAGGGGTTAACTAAGTTCCGGGGGTCCGATCTTAGCTATTTACTAAGGTAGGTATAAATAACGTTATCTATATATTTTCTATAAGTAGGGCCCTATATATAGCAGTATAATAGCTTATAGATTAAGGAATTCTTTAGTAGTTTTAGATAGTATATAAGATTAAATAGGAGGATATAGGAGGATACGCCCCCTTTTAGTCCCTTAGCGACTAAATACCCCCTCTATGCTAAAAATAGTAAATAAGTAAATCACTAGACCTTTCTACTACCCCCTAGACCTTTTAAAATGGCTTAAAAGTATAGTATAAAAGGTAGATATACTATAAAGGTAAATAGGCTAGGTAAAGGCGAAGCGTATAAGACTAGCTAGAAGGCTATACTTATATTTTTCCCTCACTAGGGATTTTTCTATAAATAGAAAGTAGAAGCCTATATAGACCTAGAAAAGGGACCAAATTGGGCAATAAAGAGAATAAATAATAATATTAAATATAACTTAAATTATATACCTTCTTGCCTAAAATCGCGCATAAGGCTACTTAAGGGTGGTTACTGTCGTTTCGGAAATATCGGGAATTCGCTTAGAGTCATGACGCGCGTATCTACCCCTACGATTAAAACAATATACCCCCTATAGCCCTACCAATATAGGTCCAATTTATATAAATAAGGGCTTATTTATAGCCTTACTTTAAGGCTATAAAATAAGGTTTTATTTATATAATTTGAAGCCAAATTGGTAGAGCTATTGGGGGTGCTCGTTTTTAGAGAGAGAGGGGCCATGTCACGGCACTGACCTGACGCATACTGTTTCATACTGTCTCGCACTGTTCCCTACTATTGGCTAGCCCACCACTAGCACCTTGGCGGCCGGCCCTACTATTTATATACAATACCCCCTTTCTACCTTCTTCTCCTTTTTATACCACAACGTAGTTATTTAGTCTACTTTATTGCAGCACTATGACAGTTTATAGTATCTCTAATTGCACCCTATCGCGATCTTTATTTTTCCCAGTCTACTGTCTCCGTTTTCCTAGTATAATTGCGACCCGGCGCGACTAACAACACTATACCACAGTCCCAGATAATCTCAGCACAGTCTTAGCATAGCCTTAGTATAGTCTTAGCAATCTTAGTATTATAGTCAGCCTTATAGATTCCGATTGCCTTACCTAGATCTCCTAGAATGGGCGACCATAATATAGACGACGTCCCGCCGACAAACCCTCGCGAAGCGCTCGCTCGCCTCCTTGACACCTCCTATACTAATATCGCCTAGGCGATTAGGAACGGTCCTAAATACCTAAAGGACCTTAATATAGTAGGAACCTTTTAGTAACTCTCTACATGTGCAGCCTTTTTGACTAGTATTAAGAGCGGCCTTTAAGCCGTCTATAGTAAAGGCTAAGCTATAAAGTCCTAACTTAAAAAAGCTTAACACAGAATTAACTCCCTTAAGATACTTAAACTATATATTAAACAATACGAACAGCAAGCCCTTGTATATACCGAGACTATATAAAACCTAAGCTCTTAGATTAATATACTTACTAAGACTATTACTAATAAGAACCCTACTATTAGCTCCCCTCTTTTAACTAAGCCCTATAGAAAAAAGCGTGAAGTAAAAGATCTAACCCCGTTTAATGGTAAGGGATCACTAATTAAAAAGCAAGAAAAATTTAAAACATAGGAAATAAAAATCTAAGGCGTTTTCTGGAGGGATATAAAGTGCTTTAAGACCCTAATAGACGAAATCCTCTATATGTTAGATATGCTAATAGATAAGGCTTATAACTATGTTAAATATGGCCTTAATACGCTATGTATATACCCGAACAACCTAAGTAAATAGACCTTTTCTAACTGAGAGTTTATGTTTATATATATGAGAGGACACTATAAGACTATGGATATAACCTAAGCGGCTAAAAATAAGTTGGATACCTTAAGCTAAGGCGAGCGTAACTACTGGTCCTGGAAAGCAGAGCTTAATAAGTTAATAATTAAAGCAAACAAGACTAAGGAATAAAAAGTGGATTTGCTTAAGAAGAATATTTCCCCTAAGATAAAGGACCTGGCCCTTACCCTTAGCTATAAGATTGGCGATGCTGACTATAAAGGCTAGAGTAAGTAGATGGATATGTTCGCTTATAACCTATAGAACCATACCTACTATATTAAGTTAAATACTGCTAAGCCAAGTGCCGCTAGCGGCTATTAACCTATATTATTATAGAATGACCTAATAGACCTAGACGCCGTTAAGTTCGGCAGCGGTAGTAATAGCCTCCCCAATAATATCTAAATATATTATATAAATAACAGACTTTATATAGCGTGTGGTTAACCTAGCTACTAAAAAGATGCTTATAACTCCTAGTAAAACCTAAATCCCCTTCTAATACTACCGCGCCAACCCCCCCCTAGCCGCGGCGGATTCTTTAATAGAGGGGATAGTAATTAAGGCGGTAACCGCGGATAAGGACGTGGGTTCGGATATAGAAACCTACCCCTATAATTTCCTTCCCTAACGCAGCCCTAGCTAATAGTCCCATACGCGAACTATAAACAAGTACTCTATATTACTACCAACCGCGAGACCGGCTATGTTATTAGTAAAGTACCCCCTAATATATATATACCGTTAGAGACCAATACGTTAGGATATACTAGCTAAGACTATAGCTACCAGCTAAGCCCTATAACGCAGCTATTAAAAGGCTAACCCTTAGACTAAGTCGCCTTTAAGGGCCAGAACTATACGGGGAGGAGGATAAAAGGATTAGATCTATACTACTAGATTAGTTAAACCTTATTCTAAGCTAGCTACTATTTAATCTTAGAATAGCAAACAACAATAGAAATTCTATCCTTATTTAGACTTACCTCTTCTTACTATATAACCTACTCTTAGAAGTTCTTATTAAAACAGTAAGCCTTATTAATAGTGGTAATATAGTATTAGCGTTTATAGACGAAGACTTGCTTATAAAGAAGTATAATATTATAATAAAAAGACTCCTAGTCCTAAAACCACTCTACCTTACTAACGGACTCCAATCCAGCTTTATTACCTATTACTTTATAGTAAAAATAACAATTGGCCACTATACAGAATCTATACTTTTCTATATTATAAAGTTATTACCCTTAATACTAGTAATTCTTAGAATGCCCTAGCTTAAAAAGTATAACCTAAGTATAAACTTCCCCATTCTAGGCTTAAGTTTAACTCTAATTACTATGCCTATAACTGTCTCCTATAGCATATCCCTAATTGTAACTAAGTAGCACTATATAGACGTATTGCACGGCTAACGCTTAAATACTATTAGCTAATAGTAAAAAAGGTACCTAATACTAGTAAGCTAATATATATAGTAAATAAAATAGAGATTCTGGAAGACTAGACCACTACCCTACCCCTAAGAAATACCACCCTACCCCTAAGAATATAAACACCGCTAGAACTATAAGTCCCCTATATATACCCGCTTAACCTAGGCCAGCTAATAAGATACCTAACTCTAAGTTATTTGCTATACGCATATATAACCGCGCGTATAACAGCTAAAGGCATTACAGCTAAGACCAAAACCAGAGCAATTAAGACCTTCCCCTCGCAACTCCCAACCTTATATCCGTCTCTCGCGCATACTATATAGGGCCGCCGCCGCGTTTCCGCCCCCTGGGGCCAACTAAGCCGCGCTAGTCTAGCCATAGTACTAGAGAACCAAACACGCCCCAAACTGGACGACATTAGATGCACTTATGCCGTTAATTTCACCCAGTTCTATAAACAAAAAGGCGTAAAGGTAATAAGGATCTATATAGCGGAGCTAGTAGAACTAATTAAATAAGAAGAACACCGACAGCTGCTTAAAGAGCTGCCTATAGGCCTAATAGAAGTACTAAACCTATTAGAAAAGTCTTTCCGCTGGCTAGTAAAGGGCGACTATACAATAGAAGAAGCCCGTAAAGCGCTACCCCCTTATTTTTATAATTTCCTTAAAATAAACCTAAAAACTAAGCCTAAGTCTCTACGCCGGAAGATAGTTAACACTAATGTTAAAAAATCCCTAAAAGGCAAACCAGGATTGACCTATAAAGACATTTTATAACGCTTACTAAAGGAGTTCCGCAAATATATTAAGTACTTTCTCCCTAAGAACGTAGATAAGCTGCCCCCTTACCAACTATAGGACTATAAAATTGAGATTATCCCTAGAAACTAGGCCCTATACTATAAAAATAGACCACTCTCACCTGCTAAACTTAAGTGTATAAAAAAGTGGATTAATAAGATACTAGATAAGGGTTTTATCCGCGAATTAACCTTACTAGCTGCCATACTACTCCTCCTTGCTGCTAAGCCTAGTAGTAATATACAAATCTACTATAACTACTAAGGCCTAAACATAGTTACTATTAAGAATTAGTACTTACTGCCACTAATCTATAAGACACTTAACGCACTTTATAGTGCCAAGTACTTTACTAAACTTAATGTAATTACTGCGTTTAACTAGATCCGGATTGCGGAGGGCTATAAGTGGCTTATAGCATTTATTACCTAGTTTAGACTCTATAAGATGCTAGTTATACCATTTAGCCTTTATAACGCACTCGCTATATTTTAGAACTATATTAATTATATCTTATATAACGCCCTTAACAACTACTACACTGCTTACCTTAATAACGTCCTTATCTTTTTTAAAATATGTACTAAGCATACTAAGTATATAAATAAAGTTATCCGAAGACTCGGTAATGCTAGACTTTAAATTAATATTAATAAGTCCAAGTTCTACACTACTAAAACAAAATACCTTGGCTTAATTATCTTAACTAATAGTATAACTATGGACCCTAAGAAGGTACAGGCCTTATAGGAATAGAAGAACCCGATATTAATTAAAGAACTATAATAATTTCTTAGCTTTACGAACTTCTACTAATGATTTATCTAAGGCTACTCTGCTGTCGCCACACCTATAATAAAACTCCTAAAGAAGGATATCGGATAGCTATAGGGACTAGAATAAGCTAAATCGTTTAAGGCCCTTAAGGGAGCCTTTACCTTAGTACTAGTACTAGCATACTATAACTACACAAAGAAAATAGTGGCAGAGATAGACGTATTAAATTAGGCTTCTAGCAGAGTCCTTTCCTAATATAATAACAACGGTAAATTAAGACCGGTCGCATTCTTTTCTATAAAGTACTCTACGCCAGAGTATAACTACGAGATCTACGACAAAGAACTCTTAGCTATTGTTAAGGCTTTAGAGGAATGGCGTCCTAAGCTATAAGGGACTAAGGAGCCGTTTAAAATTATTACTGACTATAAGAACCTATAGACGTTTATAACTACTAAGTAGCTAAATTAACGCTAAGTCTAGTAGGTAGAGTTCCTTTTACAGTTTAACTTTGTAATTATATACAGACCTAGCAGTAAAGCCACGCTCCCTAACGCCCTAAGCTAGCTACTAGGAATAAGGCCTAAGGACGCTAATAATAAATACCTCCGCTACCAAGCTTAAGTTATTATACCGCCCCAGAAAATTAACCCTATAATTTTAGAAGAATTACTATATAAGTCCCGTAACTCTAATAATGCGAAGTTTATAGTCGCTCTAGACCCTAAAATAGCTGAAAAGTCACTAGATAAGTTAATTTAGTTAGGATACTAGGAGAACGAACTCATAAGAGATATAGTAGCGGCCCTATGTAATTGGAAAGCTCGCCGTTAACTAAAGAAGATTAGGAAATTACTCTATTGCAATAAGTTAGAATATAGTATTATTAATAGACAGATCTACTTCCGCTAACGCCTCTTTATCCCTAACACCCTAGACCTCTACCTAGAAGTTACCTATCGCTCTTATAGTAGCGGCCCCGCTAGTTACCCCGGCCGGGTTAAAACCCTTAACCTCTTAAACCGAACATACTAGTGGCTAGGAATCTCCTAATTTATAGCTACCTTTATCAAAGACTATACCCTATACTTTTATACTAAGACCCCCTGTTCTACCCCGCTTGGTTTTTTAAAGCTACTAAAACTACCCACTCGCCTATAGACCAATATTTTAATTAACTATATTATAACGCTGCCGGTATACTAACGCCACGGTAAGGCATATAAATATATCCTTGTTATTATAGACCGCCTAACTAAAATATAATACCTTATTTTAGTAACAGGACTCTTAATAGAGAAGCTAGTTAATGGCTTTATTAACAACGTATATAAGCTCCACGGTGCACTAAGCACGATTATCTCCAATCGCGGCATATAATTTATTAATAACTTCTAGCAACGACTAAGTAAACGCCTTAAGACAACCTTAAGACTAAGCTTAGTCTAGCACTTAGAAACAGACAGCTAAACTAAAATTATTAACGCTACCGTAAATAAGTACCTCTGTGCTTTTATTAGCTCTATATAGGATAACTAGGTTAACTACCTGCCGCTTACTAAATTTGCTACAAATAACTAAGTCAATAAGAGCATAGGAATCTCCCCGTTTTTTATAAACTATAGCTTTAACCCTTACCTCGGAATTAAGCCTACTAGCCCCCACCTACTAACACTATTAGTATAAGTAAAGAAGGAGTTCTTCCGCGTAAACTCTATGGCCAACCGCTTTAAGCGGATATTAATATAGCTTAAGGCCCTAGCCCAGATTT
>Ga0307515_10004955_pt1 | contig 27162 bp, 26 predicted proteins | sample 17_EM_MG_FD_194513 | JGI IMG/M metagenome (GOLD analysis project Ga0307515, IMG submission 194513) | Populus trichocarpa ectomycorrhiza microbial communities from riparian zone in the Pacific Northwest, United States - 17_EM | ecosystem: Host-associated > Plants > Roots > Unclassified | place... | reverse complement strand
CGGGGTGCAGCTGAGCGTGGTCACGGAAAAGTTGAACGTGGTCACCGATGGGGTCGGCGAAAGTTGAGCGTGGTCACCGATGGAACCGCCGGCAAAAGGTCGGCGTGGTCACACTTTTGCCCATACAGAACGCGCATCAGTAGCCACAATTTACCTTAGCGACCGTATGCACTGAATATGCGATGCATATGCTGAGCATATTCAGTGCATACGGTTAGCATATGCTACGTATATGCTTAGCAAATACTATAGTATAGCCTACCTTATATAAAACATAAAGGCAATACTTTAGAGGATAGTATATAAGGAGTAAGGTCTCTTTAATATAAAGGTAGAGTGTATAGAGTGAGCATATGCTCTGTATATGCTAAGACTATACATTACATATGCAGGATATTCTAATAACTTAGTTTATTAATTTTATTATTGCATATGCCCCGTATATGCCCCGCATATAACCATTAATTTTTATTTATTAAATATTTTAAATTCTATTAAAATAAATATTTTGGTTTGTATATGCGCTGCATATGCATAAAGCTCAGCGTGCTCAGAAGTTGAGCGTGGTCAGACAGGTTCTGACCACGTTGAACTTTGTGACCACGCCGAGTTTTTCCGTGACCACGCCGAGCTGTGAGCCCGAAGTGAGCCTTGTCAAGTCATCCCTTCGTGTGGCAAGTTTTCTTGGACTTTTCGTATATGCACGCCTCATAAGCCAATCTAGAGGCTCTATACCGTATAGAGCTTGGTGTTAAAGCCTCCGGTCAGTGCGGTTGCTCAGTGAAGGTGCAGGCGCCTCATTGACGCTTTTGACGCTTAGATATTGCGGTAAACAGTAGCAACGTGGCCAGGAAGCCCATAATATTTAGTGTAGTTGATCAAAAAGCTTTAATATCAACTTTTCAGTCCTTATGCCGCCCAAAAAAAGTCGTGCGTCTTCGGCTCCGAAGCCTCCAAGGTTGGTTAATAAAGGGCAGAAACTTATAGTCATGATGTCATACATCACAACTTTTTGCCCAGCTTCTTCAAAAAATATACATATGGGTATTTATAGTGGTGGCCTTCTGCAGTATTTCATCAGCATCGCAATATTGACGCGTTTTGGTAAGGCTTGCTAATAAAATCACGCTAGCTAGGGTGCCTGCAGCATGCTAACCCAGGCAGGAGCGCCCAAAGCGCCCAATACGAAAAGTCTCTTTTGCTACACAAAGGGATTTAGGCTGGCTTGCGATTGTTTCTCTAAGGGACCAGCAACCAGGACTTCCACGCCATACCGCCATCACCCGGCCAAGTCGAGAATATCATCTTTGGCGGAAAGAGGGACAAGAGGAAACAGAAGAATGAAGTACAGACTCAATCATCCGATGCAGGCATCCAGCAAAGAAGGCTGGTCCCGTACCTTCACCGAGCAGTTCACAGCAAAACGCTACCGAACTCGCAGAAGGCCATGGCGCAACCTATGCTAGCAACGCGAACACAGATGCGACGATACCTCCCCTCATAAACGATAATGCTACTGTGACGGGCCACTCCCAACAACCTGCAAGACCGTTATCTTAAGAGCAGACAGCAGAAAAAGCACAAATTATTCCCAGGCAAAGCTTTGGTTGGCAAACACAAATACAAGCTTGGGATAAAGGTTCTGAAAGAGCCAGGAAATGCATCGCGGGCAGTGGACATTACTTTTGTCCACGGTCTCACTGGGGGCGCCTTTAATGCACGGCTTGAGGATAAGTTTGGAATATGTTGGCCACTTGACCTTTTGGGAAATGACCTACCAAAGGCTCGTATCATGACCTTCGGGTACGATACGGATGTCATGCACGTAAAAGGCCCGATTTCTTAGAACAATCTTGTGACTAAGAAGGCTTTGTGTATGTCTGGGACGAGCCCCAAAAAGCATCTTAAGCAGCTACACAATTCGATGATTGCAATCACGTTTCTCGGCACACCTCATAGGGGATTAGGGATGGCAGCGTATGCAGAAGCGGTTGTAAGGTTCTTGAAGCACGTCCGAAAACAAGTGAGCCAGGACATTGTAGAGACTTTGAAGCAGACTTCTAGTATTCTGAATGATGTCGAGAACGCTTTCGACAGATGGGTTTGGAGTAGGGCCGCCGACATCGACATTACATGTTTCTATGAGGAGTTAGATTTACCGATCGTGGGTGTGGTGAGTATTGAACCCTTCCCGTCTATGGAACATATGAGTTCAGATAGGCCGTAGACACCGTTTCTAATATCTCTAAGCATTGACGTCTTATAAATTTACCTAGAGTTCTAATTGATCTCTAGGTTGTGGACAAAAATTCTGCCAAGCTCGGTGGTTCCAGCAGGATCGGCATCCACGCAAATCACATAGTACTAACTAAGAGTCCAAATTTGGAGTCCAAAGGACATGACCAAATACGACAGCCCTGACGACGTCGGCTACAAGCGAGTAAGGCAAGAAATTGTAAGATGGCTAGGTTAGAACCGTTCGCCTGCTACGCAACGTACTCGACTGATGGGATGACTATGTAGCTGGATTACAGCCAGAGCTTAATGACGACCAAAAAGTTTCGCAAGGACCTTAATAACTTATTGAAACATTTCCAATAACTGAGAACAACGACCAGAGTGCTTGGAGTCTCTATAGTTTCCAGGAATGCTGGATAGGCTATGTGATTTAACCCCCCAATAGACGAGACATGCAATTGGATTTTTCAACATCCCAACTACCTTAACTAGCTTGATCAAGCTCCCGTATTGTTATGGATTAAAGGAAACGCTGGGTCAGGGAAATCAACACTGATAAAGCATTTGTTGCAAGGGCTTTCTACCGCAATAATATCCCTTAGCATTTTTTATCCTAACGACAAAACTAAAATTCTGCCTGTAAGGCTTCCGGGTAAATTCGAAGGAATAATATAAATCCTATCTAAATATAGGAATGTAGTCCTTGTAGAGAACAAGAAGTTGCATAAAGAAGAGAAAGCAATAATACGAGGATCTTATAATTAAGGACGGCAGTAGATGGACACCCCCTAATTAATACACGGACCCCCAATCAATACGCGGACACCCCCCAATGATTAAGTTTAGTTCCTTCCTGTTTGCATCACCTCGCTTACCTATCCCTAGCCTCTAACTGTTAAGCGCGGCCGCGGCCGCGGCTGGGTCTATTCGCGTTAATACATCGACTCGTCGCGAGCCATCAGCATTTAAACAGAATACCGGGCGTACTACGTGCGGGCGCAGCGAGCGCGGGCGTGCTCGCAGAGGCAGTTCGTAGACATTAAGCAGAGGCAGCAGCACCCAAATAAGTTCATGCGGCGCCTCACAGAGTACTACGCAATCAAGGTGTTACAGTTATAAGAGTTATATTTCAATAATTTAATTTCGCGATGCAGATGCAAACAACTTAAATTCACGTGATGTTCTAACTTAATCAGGAAGGAACTAAACTCAATCAATGGGGGTGGGGTCTAATTAAATAGTCGAGGGTGGGCACGTGCACACGCAGTCTTCGACAGACTTCGGCAGAATTCGATGAAGTGGCAGAACTTGGCAGAATTCGCTTCAAGCGGTTTTCATCTATCGAGCGTTTCACCGAGACATTTCATTGGCAGAACTCGGCAGAATTCGATCGAGTTGGCAGAATTCGGTAGAATTCGGCAGAATTCGACTAAAGCGTCAGTTTTCATCTGTCGAGTGTTTCACCGAGACATTCTTACTGTGACTGGGCTAGTTCCGTTACACTGCCCTATCCCTTGCACTGATAACTGCGTCCAATAAATTGTGGCCCGTGCGCACCAATTAAAAGGCCCGCTTAAAGGGAAATATTGGGGAAGTATTAAACGTGCGCGGGCGTGATGTAGAGTACCCAGAATTTCTCGCACGGGCCACTTATTATTGGCAGTCATCAGTGCAAGGGATAATCTGCTTCTAAAGTGATTATTATATTTTTATTGAAGGAGAGTCCACCTTTAGATGATTAATGACCATGACAAGGCTATGCTCGAATATATGAAACTCTGTGGAAAACCAGAGCGGGGCATACGCTGCAAATGCTCTCGAAAAAGAAAAAAATAAGGGGTCGTTCGGTTGCAAATGAGCTCAAGATCATAATCTGTTCGATCTGTGCGCCTTTTAGTGTCGCCCGTTTCGTAATTAGTGGCGGCTACTACCGTGGCTCAGTTGAATCTGTAATTGAGTCGACCGTTCGGTAAACCTCCAGATTGGTAGGCGATTTGAGTGACCCCCTCTGCCACTAGGCCTCTATCGCGACTCCCTGCTTTGGTGTAGTATGGAGCCTCCTCCACGGCCAACACCCTCTCGCCGGTCGATCTTTTCTACACCTGCGCCAACCTCCCGTACGAGCCGCAGTACGAACCCCCCCCCCCGGAAATAAGCTCATCGTGATCACGAAGGTTAAGATAATGACAACATAAAATAAGGCTTACAACTGCGACAGCAGTATCACAACTGGGGCGTGTGGAGTCGCCATATCATAAGAATTCGTCACTTTGGCATGTATGCGAAAGCTCCGGGGTCAATATGGAATATATAGAACGTATTGAAGCGGTGCCAAGAGCCTCATTTCAACTACTGTATACGGTATAGCTTGCAAATTTGCTGCGCTTACCAATATGGAGGAGCTCCATATTCAAAAGTCGTCAGATCTACCGAACAACAGCCTCATATTCAGATTTGAGCTCCAGATCAGTTACATTATGGAGCCTCAATATGAAGTTGCAACCGAACGATCCCTAATCCGGACACCATCAAATCCGAATATTATCCACTTCGAAGCTTCTGAGAGGTCCTAAAGAGGATATCCAAGGATGCCACACCCTTATCTGAAACATGTCAAGCCCGAGGTGGTGACTTGCAATCGTAGATGGTCGATCGGTAAGAGTAGTCGAAGATTTGCGAACGGGAAGGAGGGTTGGGTGTTGGAGTGAACGAGTGGCAAAACGGCGCCGATCAAACAGTCTGTATGGCAATTTGACCCTGTGCATCGAGTTGTGGGGTAAAGCGAGAAGGCGAAAGATGACGATCGCAGCAGCTCACAAGGGCCCACCCTGACACGCTACTTACGGCACCTACGGCGTAGCTGCTTCGTGCAGCGCAGCTACTCCACAGTTCCCCCGCTGATGGATTGAAGCTTGTCTGCAGTGAACGGCAAGGCCGGAAGCTGTACCTCACACTCTAGCGCACATATTCGATTATTAAAACCGATCCCATAGCTAGCAGAGACGCTCTGCTATTTTCGTCCCTCGTCTGTCCGGGCTCCGAGGCGTGTTAGTGTTTGGCCCAAGATGGTGTGATAACGTCCGATAAGCTGTCCAAGCGCTGGCTCTACAGTCTTGGTCGACGCCGAACGGCTACGGAGAAGATTGCATTGGTGTGCATTTTGCCCAAAATAAAGGTTAGCAGTTGGACTCGGGACGAAAGAAGAGGGCTGATGGCTGCATGCGCTGTGCCTTATTCGCACTGACCCCCTCGCCCATTCACTTGGCTTGGCCAACCGAGCGTTCCGCGCAAAGCCACTGGCCCACTGATAACTGGGGTGAGGGCGAGCTTCCAGCATGGCGCTGTTCGAATCGATGAGGGCGGGGACCAAACAGAGGCATTCCCTCGTTGCCATCTGTACCACCACTCCCACCATTCCCGCGACCTTTCTTCCTCTCCAAAATGCTGCCCATTATCGTCCATCCATACCAGAAGCCATAGCGATTCTTGCGCTGTCCGGCCTTGATCTCATTGTGCATCTTTATTGTAATTCGCTATCTGCTATCAACTGTTAGCCCTTTGGTCCAGATTCCCAATTATCATCTGCCAATCCTCCAGCGCGGCGTTGAAACACTTGATGCAAAGCCCGAAACTGTTCATCCAGGTACGAGACCATGCATCATTGTCACAGAAGATTGCCACTCATGCTCACGAATTGCTCTTTCAAGGCTCGTTACGTCTTCGCCCGTAATATTGTGGCACTTCAGCTGCATCATCACACCTCTATTCACCCACTCTAGTCTTTAACGACTCTACATCCGCACAATCGCTACTGCAGCCACCCGCGGACTATTACCCTCTGATACCATTACATGAAACGGCCCTCCTGTGCTATTCACAATCCACAGCCTCCTACGCGGTTTTGAGCCCACTAGGTTGGCTTTGAGGTTTGCAGATTTTATGCTTTACCTTGGTTATGATGCGGCAAGCGCCCAAGCACTGAGGCAGTGAAGTGCTGAAGCACCAAAACTCACTCGTGCCCCACCATCGTTCGACCTATCTCACACAAACTCTCGTCCGTTCGCCACGATTCTGGCCCTCGAAATACCTAGATCTCACAAATATCGGTCGTCATGGCTGCTGCGGTAGCTAGGGCACCTCCTATGCCTGGACGCTCTTCGACACCACCTCCCCACCTTACATTAAACACGTCCTCACGAGGAACACCGGCAGCCGTTCCTAACAAGCACATTCCCGTTTGCTCTCCAGGCCCGGTACCAGTCCGAGGTCTTGAGACGCCTCCAGCATCACCGCCCTCCAAGGATTGCCTTATCGAGACATCGTCAATCACCTACCCTCCGAGCAGTTACTGCAGCGAATACTCTAAAGATCCACCTGTGTGGATGATTAGCGCAAAGAGGCTAGCACAAGCCTTGGAGCACATATCTACCCAGCCTCTACCTTACCCTGAACAAGTGTTTCCGTGGCTTCATGGCCTCCATGCGGAGAACCAGATACAACTTGCCTTTTTCGTGTCTCGCCGGAAAAGCATAAGAAAGGTGCCCAAGTGCATTCGAGGTATCACAATTGTCAAGACGGGTGGCGATTTGAGCTCGTCGAAGTTGAAAGGCGCTATTGCACCCGATGAATTACTCCAATGCAAGGGTATGACCGATGATTCTAACTCTTTTATCGAATGTGATCCCAGAGATGGCTTCTCCGTCCGAAACTTTCAAATTCAGGCTTGCAAGATGGCTATGGTGTCTGATATCGTTATCTATGGTGACGAGGGGACACATCCGTACGACACAATCGCTCTGGCTAAAAAAATATCCCGGGCTCAGAGGGCCTACGAAGTGAAAAATGGTGTTCAACGGGGTTTATTCAATACTTTCATGTTGGCCGGTAAGTCCTTTTTGGATAAGATGCCTCGCGATATAGTGAATAAATAAGATTTCGGATAAGAACGCTGACTCAGCTAGATCCATTTGGCCTAGTAGAACAAAGGTATCCTGATCTCGTAGCAGTAGATTCTGAAGGATGCATGACCGGAAAAATTATGGATTTCTGTAGGTCCTCTCATTCATATAGCAGTCTTGCTTCGGAGTTAACACTACCAGTTCACTGGGAGCGACTAGAGATGTGTGCAATGTCCAAAGCTTCCGAAATTAGCGCCAATGTGTATATGGGTCCTACTCCCGACACAACGATAGAATCGTCATCGGGAGATCAGGAATTCGATGTTCATATCGAAGCGAGCGACCTAGCCCACGTTCCCGAACCGAGGTATCTCAATAATTTACGGGCTGGATTTCGAGATCCGAACCATCTACCTCTACACATTGAGTTCCCTTCTTCCGGTAGTATCATACCTCCGACATGGTCTCATGCAGAAGTCGATAGCTTAATGGAGACATGCAAATGGATCTATGAGGTTGCGAATCCTCAAGAGGTCAACAAGGCAAAAGAAGAAAAAGATAGTGAGGGTGGCAGCATTGAGCTCGCAACTATTGCACGACCACAGAAGATCTTGATACATTGCACAGACGGCTACACCGAATCATCGCTACTTGGTTTAGCTTACTTCATGTATGCCGAAGGCTTACCAGTACACGATGCTTGGGTACAACTCCATCGGGAGAAAGGCCGCAACTTCTTCGCGTATCCAACAGACGTTGCGCTTCTGACGGCAATCCAACCCCGCATCCTCCAGGCATCACCTCGCTGGCGAGGAGATTTCCTATCTATTTCTGAGCCACAGTGGTTATCACGTATTGATGGCAGCCTGCCCAGTAGGATCCTGCCCTACATGTACCTCGGTAATCTTGGACACGCAAATAATCCTGAATTGCTCAGAGAGTTAGGCATTACACGGATCCTTAGCGTTGGAGAGTCCATCTCGTGGCCCGAGGACTTGAAGAAGAAGCTTAATTGGTCTAATGATAACCTGCTTTCTGTCGACCGAGTTCAGGATAATGGGGTTGATCCTCTCTGGAATGAGTTCGATCGCTGCTTGAAATTTATTGGTGAGTGGTGTGACAATCAGGATGCAGCATATTTCTAACCCCATGGTTATTTAGAACGCGGGAAATTAGATGGTACAGCTACACTAGTGCACTGTCGAGTCGGTGTCTCTCGCTCGGCCACTATTTGCATCGCGGAAGTTATGAACGAACTAGGCTTATCTTTCCCAAGAGCATAGTAAGTTAATATTCTACCCCTACGCACCCAGGTGCTTACAATTTACATAGCTGTTTCGTACGGGCCAGGCGCCTTAATGTTATTATTCAGCCTCATCTTCGTTTTACGTAAGTACATACTAATGACTTTCATTATGGATTGTTTGTTGATGACGTTGTAGATACGAGCTCCTTAAATGGGAAGAATTTCAGCGCCAGAAGCGCAACGAACCTCTCCGCCGCGAACTTGAGTGGGCAACAATTGCCCGAGAGATCGCCCTCATGAACAAGCCTTATTCGCGATAGAAACAGGCTTGTGGATACGCCTTCAATTTTTTTGACTTTTAATGATGCTATCATACGATATAATCACGACGATATGGCTTTTGATCACGGGCACGAACTTTCTGAAACTGGATACGACACATGTTTAGGATCGGGAATCAACTACGGCGTTTTATCCAGCATCTGGGTATTCCTTTTAGTGTCAGAAATGGCGGTGCAGCGAATGGGAGCGAAATGAGCAAGGTTTACGATCTTTTGTGGAGCTGGATTTGTTCAGTCATCAGCAGAAGATTCTGGTAATCTTTGCGTCCGTGTTTCACTTCTATCTCGCTGAAAAAGGTCTGCTCAGGACTTTTCTATTCTACTGTTGTATTTTTTCTCCACACTTTGCCTTTTTTTTAATTAGCTCATCTGGCTTCGATGGACCTGCTTTCATCTCTCAAGAAGATTGTGTGAACATTACGTTACGCTCGTTGAGAGTCCAAGGTTAAGGGTTTGCTTTTTGTTGGGGCTTTGCATGTGGAAATCTCCTTGCTGCACTTACTATAGTGCTCTTCTTATTAGATGTGAAATCAAAGGAGATTTTGAAGAATCGAAGAAGCCCATTCATTATGTGCTTTGGTCTGAGAATGCCAAGCATCAAAGCTCAACAATTAACACATGCATTCAAGGAAGACATTAATCCCATATTCAAGCCCTTCCCAGTACGCCGAACTCCGCATCCACGGTGTTCTGAGAATCATGCTGACGACGAGATATATGAAGCAGCATAAGTAAATCCAAAAAAACTCTATTTTTACGACTCCCCAAACCGCGAGTTCATCAACTCATCAACATGCGCTCGCTGCGAAGCAATATTTTGTGCTTCCTGCTCTTTCAAGAGCACAGCTAGCACCTCGAGAGGCGGGTTCAGACCTAGTCTGTGCGCGCGCTTCCAACGCTTCATGCGGGCGACACCGATGCAGGGCTATTATTAAAACACATCAGTATACACAGCACCCCAAAAAATACTCTCCAGGTAACCGCACAAAATCCACCGGAACGGTTCACCGGATTGGGAAAAAGGTAGGAAGAGTATACCCCATACTGGCCGCTAGTATCCCACTCCCTCAGCACCTTCTCATGCAAGCCCAATGCCTGCTGGTGCACGCGTGGCGCCATGCGCGCATCCTCCTTCGCTGCCCAGTACTTCTTGATGCGCGCTTCGGTGACATGACTCGCTTCTTCTTCCTCGGGCGTTAAGGCTACTGCCTGCGCGGCGGCTTCTTGCGCTGCTTGCTCGAGGATCGCTGCTTCGACTGTTGTCGGGGAGGTGGGGTCGGGGTCGCTTGGGGCTGAGAGATCTGCTTTTTGGAGTGAGGAGATGGGGTGGGCGAGAGAGTCCTTTTTTTGGGAGCGGGTGCCGCTGGTCGGTTTGGTTACTTTGTTGGTGGCGCCGTGGAAGGCGAGGGTCGATTGGGTGGAGGACCTGGTCGCGGGACCGGAGGAACGGCGCTTAGGTGGCATATTGAATCGATTGAGGTGGATGAGATGAGCGAGTGGGGGCGATGCTGGGGTAGTGATGAGGTCGGCTTGGGATAGATCGATGGTGGTGAGTGTGCGGAGAGGGGATGATGAAATGAGATCGCTTGCGTCGCCTGGGTGATCGTCGGCGCGCGGAAGGGAGACGCGGGAGCAGGTGACTTTAATAGGACGGGGTCTCGACAATTTCTTGCCTGCCATATCGCCGTCTGGTTCGCCGCGACTTGTATTTTTTCAAAATTGCTTCGCTATTTTTCCTGGCGGCGAAACTTATCTGCCCTTTGCGGCTTTGGCGATCTGTAAGTGCATTTTCGTCTGAGCTCTCTGGCTCAGGCTTTGGCTGTTTCTTTGGTGCATCTTCTTCTGTTCTGCGAATAGTCTCACTAAGTTGAGCGATCATTCTGCCAATATCTTCCACAATCCCCTTGCAAAATCTGCAAACATATTCTACAAGCGTTTCTTGCTTCTGAACATCGGGAGCACTACCGGAAGCACTATTGGAAGTACCACTGTAACTACCCCAGGTATCTGACTCGCCGCTGTCGCTGCAATCATCCGAGGAATCGCCGCTATCCGTATCTGTTAACCACTGGTCATCACTATCCGTCGTGAGCCTCAGCACGCCGAATGGGCCAGGGAGGGTTATTTTGTCCTTCGCTTCGCGCTGTAGTCCCGATTCATGTGAAGGGTGGGTTTGTGAAAAGGTAAGACTTCAGCAGAGGAGATGGGGAGCGGCGTCTTATATACATGTTCTGTCAGAGCGTATCGAGTGTTGTTGTAAAACCAATCTCCCAACACATAACTTAAAACCAACTTACTTTCGACGGGCTACCTCTATCCCACGAAAATGGCTTCAGAACCTCCCGCGGCGGCAGCAGAAGCCCTGATACCACAATTCCAACTTGAACGGCTGCTCAACCAAGGTAGTCCCTTCTCCCCATGCCTTCCCGCATACCAGTGTCATTTACCAGCCACGAACAGACCAAGCCGGGCGCCGCATTGTGCTCCTAGGTACCATTGCTTCTAAACCCGCCATCCTCCTTGCCGAGCGCGCCGCCTTTGCCACCGACACCACACACCTCTCCTCGTTCGCTAGCTCGCTCGAAAACATCAAGAACCTGGGCGCCAACGATATCTACAACTGGTTCCTAGCGTCCTCGACTTCGACCCCGGATCCTGCATCGCAACCACCAGATCTCAAGCTCAATCTAATCTATCCGTGTGGCGAGCAGCATGTCAAGAAGTACTCGCAGCAGGGCATGCGCATGGTCACAGAAACGCCTGAGATCTACCGCGATTATGTAAGGCCATTTATACAGAAGAAGAGGGAGGAAGGACGGCTAAACTGGGTCTTTAATATTATTGAAGGCAGGACGGAGCAGGAGGATGTCATTTATCGCGAGCACGGGGAAGAGGGTTTTTTGCTACTTCCAGACCTGTCAGTACTAGAATGGAGTTTCGCTTAGACCCACGGAGAAATCGAGCTAACGAGAACTGCCATATAGCAACTGGGACCGCAAAACGATGACGAGCCTTCATTTGCTTGGCATTGTTGAGAGGCGGGACGTTTGGTCTGTGAGAGACTTGCAGAGGAAGCATATCACATGGGTAAAGCATATGCGCCAGAAACTGCTAGATGCGACTGTCAAACTGTATCCTGAGCTTGAAAAAGACCAGTTGAAGCTCTACGCGCACTGTGAGTGTACCTCCTCCCCTGTATCTAGCAAGACGCTAAAGGTGGCTCTAGATCAACCCACATACTACCATTTCCACATCCACATTGTGCACGTGGCTTTGGAGGCTGGCGGTACGCAAGCTACTGGCAAGGCTCTGGGACTGGAGAATATCATCGGTCAGCTGGAAATGCTACAAGCAAAGCCAGCGGAGGTGGGCGATGAAGCAGGTATGGCGGATGTGAGCTTGACGTATCATTTGGGAGAGGCGAGTGAGCTTTGGACGGATGTCTTTCAGCCTCTTAAAACAGGGCGCAGCAGAGAGATGAAATGAGTTTTCGGCTAGAAGTTAGTGATAGATTGGACAAGAGCTAAGCGCTTATCAGCGTTATGGTAAAGATTCCAGCTCACTACTTGGTGCCTTTTATATTCAAGAAAAATCTTCTATTGGGTTGGCTATCGAAATCGAAGATGAAAATTAAGCAGCAAGCATTCAGCAGAGACTGCGCTATCTCACACTTCACACAAACTAGCCGAGAAACATCGACGTTAAGTGTCCCTTCGAGCAATATTCATAATGGAATATGCTTCAATCTCTTATTCAGTGCCCCCGAGTATTTTCAGATACCCAGAACACCCGGCGCGCAGGTCGCATTTGCAAGACATCTTTTCATTTTAGTAACAGTTATAGAGAGCTCCTCACATTAGCCATCAATATCATGACACCTGCCTTTCACGAATATCTTCTCTTCTTGTAGCAATTCTCTTCCCCCTCTGCGTGTTCGTGGTACTCGCAGGATTCCTCTGCAGGGCATGTGATGTCTCTTTTAGTTTTCTTCGCATTCATGAAGGCTAAAGCCACATCTTGGAGGCACTCTGCATTCCCAGCGGCCATTTGTATGAATGCTTCGCTATCATAATATAAACAAGCCTCCACAAGCAATCGTCGAGCTGGTGAGTTCTGCGGAGTGTTCTGATATACTTGTTGAACCCTATCCGGAAATTCATCTATCGTGTTCATTTTATTGATGATTGCGTCCATAAGGGCATCTTTGAAGTTTGAATCCTGTATTTTCTTCCCAAATATGTAGGAGTCGCACAGCAATCCCCACTCGGCTGTCGAGGACGTACTTGAAGCGTTTTTCTCTTCATCTTCTGATCTAGTGAAGATATATCCAAAATAGAGCCACATGTGGTAAATCGTGAAGATCTTCACCTTGTCGTCAGGGAGATGGATCACTCGTTCTTTTGCCTTCCGCCGCCCCCTTTTCATGATATTTCTGAAGAAGGGGGAATGCTCGCATAGGAGTTGTTTATGGATGTGAAAGTCCGTCGTAGGATTGCCGACTCGAACTGTAACGATACTACTAGTGATTCTTGATGCTACTTAGCTAATGGAATGCCTGTGATGATAATATTTCCTTACTTTACAGATTTTGGCATGGGTTTCCTAACAGAGGTGGCTGCGTCCGGTTTTCTGCCGTGAGTTAGCGCAGGTTGAAGTGGCTTGGTGGATTGCAGAGAAACTTACTGCGGAGACGATTTATTATGGGCTTTCGGTTTCTCAACTGCCATGACTGCCTGGCATTGGATGGTCCTGGTAGAGGCTTTGTAGCATGGCTCTCCTTTAGAAGTGTGCTCGTGATATAGACAAGAATCGCGCACGAAAGGTGTCACACCGGTGTAGTCTTTGGGTGATGCAATTCTCTTATACAGAGCTCGTCCAAGTTCTATCAAAAAATCTTGATTAAAATAAGACACTTTTTCTAGCCATTTTTCGGATCCTTCCCAGACAAATGTGTCCACCATATAACGTCTGATCAAAGCTCCTGGCGGTGTGTATTCCCATATTTTGCGGGCGTTTATATAGCACCAGCCATCTTCCTCACTTACTTCAATAATAGCATCGATGATGGCATCCTTGAAATCGGAATCTTGAATCTTATCCCCGAATACATAAGCGTCAATGAGTCCGTCAACTTCTACACTCGATTCTTTGCTTACTTCACCTTCAGGCTTAGTGAAGATACGATTGGAGTAGAGCCACGCCACATAAACCTTGATATTTTCTGGCTTGTCATCGGGGAGTTTAAGAATATAGTTGTTGTCTCCTGTCCATTTCTTCTTCATAGCGTTGGTGAAGAAAGGCGAACGGTCGCAGAGAAGCTCTCTGTGAACAAGGAAGTCGGTGGGGTCATCGGGGCCTACACGAAGCGTAATAGTGGCACCGTAGATCCTGATTGAATTTAGAAATACTCTAAGCCGGTGAATTCAATCGGCTTACTTCGGAGCATTGCTTGAAAGCGTCCGTACGTTTTGCAATAAGTCAGGGTTCCTAGCTAGAGGTTAGAGAAATTTTGAGCGATTGCTGGGAACCTTCGATGTAAAATACTTGGGTGTTACAACCGACGGGGGGGTTATCACCGGCATTGCCTGTCGTCTAAAAGCTTTGATAGAGGCTTCCTTAATCGTTCGTGGTGTTCCTAGGACAATCCTTAAGCCTATAAAGATCGGTGGGTGGATTCAGTATACCATAGTCGTCAAAATCGTCAGTTTAAAAAGGTGTGCGGCCACGGCTCTAGTGGTAGGTTTTTCGCGACCCGATTTGGTTAAACTTTATATTAGGTCGGCTAACAAGATCTATATCACTAGAAGTACGATTGGAAGGCATGCTTGGTGGCATTGTATTGATTAAATCTATATAGGCTATACGCGTACTTCTGGATCACATACTCGATGGGCACCGGCGGGTTAAGGGATAAAGCTTGACGAAGGAGTACGTTGAGAGCTCTCATGGAGTCTTCCGACCCGTACTTCTCACCTTCTAAAAACAGAGAGCTCTTTACGCCATGTCTTTCACCTTCATTCGCCGCATGTTTTACCTATAAACTCTATGTGAATTTTTTCTCGTACGGGTTCCATTTTAGTCTCTGGACGTGAGCAGCGGCCGCTTTTACCTGAGCTGAGGGTGAGTGGCCCTGAGCAGAGCCTGAGCATCCTGAGCATGCCCTGAGTCATCATACTTCGGGTCCCATTTTGGCGCCCTGTGCGCCCCGGCTATAGTTTCCTAGCCGGCACCCGATTTGCTCCCCCTCCAAGGGTCCCTGCCAGAGCCGATTTGTGATCCTAATGGGATTACCTCACATAATTCACGTACAAAGAACTAACCATATCGTAGAGAAACATATTGCAAAAACTTTTCTTATCTTGAGATACATTTTCTATGGTATCGAAAGTGATAAAAGCACAGATCTTGAGGGGTATATTTGCTACGTTCTCTTCCGAAACAAATTTCCATTCATAGAGGGAGAACATGGTCTAGCCTTAGCAGCAAAGTTGCTCTAAGCGAGTAAGAGCAATAAAGCGTCTGGCAATATTCCCAGTTATCATTCGTACAGGATCATCGACGCCGGCGCGGCGCCTGCCTCGAAGGGAATAGGGTGCAACAATTGGCCAGCTCCCAGATATCGGTGAGGTTCATCCAAGTGGTTTAGTTGAGATTTCCGTTTGCGTAAGGAGCTGAGAAGGTTTCATATAAGCAAGAATCACCTCGTTAACAAAGCTGCGTTGACAGTGGGCCTGGAATGACTGGTTTGTGAACATAGCCAGATTCATACAACGGTGAGATTGCGCCCAGGGTGGATTGTACTAAGGCTCATGCTGCCCCTGAAGTACGAGAACCATGCAAGCAATGGCAGGTTTGTCCCAGCGGCGAGCTGGGAGGATCTTGAAATCCATACAGTGACAATTAGAAGGAAAAGGACCAAACCAGTGTTGCCTGGCATTGGGAAATTGATGCAAAGGCAACTGCTCCAACAATTCAATTCATTTGTGGCTGCGCTCGGGGCTGCGGCACCAAATAAATAGATCGGTTGGCCCTGGTGGCCTGCAAGGCTACGGGTATGTTTGCCAGCCACTAAAATCCACTGCTCAACTTCTCCCACAAAACACCAAACCAAGAACGCGCTTCATCTCATACTTCTACCCTTCGTTTGTGTCTAGTGATGTTACTATTGCAGCCGTTGCGTTCGGTCCATATGCTTTAGGCAATTCCACGTCTGCCTGATATGAACTTGCTCTTGAAAACCATTTCCCAAAAAAAGACGTTGCTCCTGGCCCTGGATCTTCCTGCACATATTGAATGGTATCGCCCGCCATCATGAAAGGCATATCCTGCGGAATAGACGGGGCTCTGGGTGGATTCCAAGATGGTCGCTCGTTCCCTTCCAGCCGATTTTGGAAGGTCCTTGAAATGGCGGCAGCTGCAGTCGCGAATGAATCTATGGCTTGGAGAATGGCGAGTCTATTCTTCACCCATTCTTTCTCACTCAAAGGCACCGCATCCCATTCATTCTCACTGGCTTGGAGATAGTGGTTCTTATCTAACATGAGGTGAAATTGAAGGATGCTGACGAATTCGGCAGGGTTAGTCCAGATGTGGTCTGCAAGATCACAATCTTCATCATGACAACGCCAAGCAAATGTCTCAGCACACAACGGGGCATTCTTATTGCCTTTTCTTCCATGTTCCTCTTGGTACTCAAGGACGTTCGTCTGCCGATGAAGCAATTTCAGAAAGGCAGTCAATGGGCCAGGGCTTAGGCGGGTTGACTGCAGCGCATTCCCGAGTTGCGACTCGGTTCGGAAACTGACAACATAGTCAAGCAGGGCAGTATTCCGATCTTTCCGAAGGCGGTACAAGTGGTCTGCCGTTGGAAATACAGTCGAGAACACCGGTTGTTGAAGAATCGCGTCACAGAAATTCTGGCAATTGTTCGTGTACTGGCCCCACCGCAGGTCCGTGTCCGTGTTGAACAGCACGGTTGTAATTGCTTTGAGGTATGGTGTGAGATACCCATCCATAATAAATCTTAGGGGCGTGATAATAGCATTAGCCTGCCTGCGTAGCGTCAAGTAGTTTGCTTGTCGTGACTTCAGCGGTTTCTCAGTCCAGTTTTTAGCTGCTGAGTACAGCATCTGAATCACTAAGTCTTCAAGTGACTGCAGATGTTGATGGTATCCCGAAAACATTCCCCCAATAACTTGCTTGACTGTCGCTTGGATTGGCCGATCCGGAAATCGTCCACTAGCTTTGTACAAGATCCGACTGGAGTCCAAAGCGAGAACGCTGGAAACTCTTGAATCGCTCCAGCTTTTGCCAAGTATGGGAGGCCGACGGCATGAGACTCGAGCCCCAGCTTTTGAACTGTTTATTGTTAGCCGATGAGGCTATGATTTTCGAGGAAAATTTACTCTTTTACTCCGATCTCAAAAATCAAAGGCCCGAACATTACCCCCGAATGGACATTGCCCAAGGGAAATAAATTCCTTGACCATCCAGTCAACTGTCTTGTCGTTGTGCTGTAAATAATACCACTCTTCCTCCGGTCAAGTTCTACATCAAGGTCGTCCTGTTTTCTTTGTATTCGTTGTCGCAAGGCCCGGAAGTCATCGTCAGTGAGCTCGGCACGCAAGGCTTCGGAAATGGCATAGCGGTGAGGAGACCGAAGTAGGTGCTGCCTTGGATGTTTGCCCTCATTGTAACAGTCCATGCAGACATCAAGTGGTTGAAGTGGTGGCGTGGTCGAGCCATCATCGACCCTACCCAGCCGGCATCCCAACCGACACGTCCACGCCAAGCCGCGCAATGCTTCATGGCAGAAGTCGCACTCCAGAACATGGATATCGACCGATTCTCCTGTATTGCTCTTCTCAGCGAGACACCGAGGCGGTCCTCGCTGAGATGGAAGTGTAGGGTCTCGATACTCCATAAACTCGTCGAAATCGAGCATGCCTAAAGCACCAAGCATCATCCTCGCCATTAAATAATCTTCCCCAACGTTTTGATGGTCGAATGCTAGTTCTCCTGCTTCTTCGATGCAGTTCATCTGTTCCTGCAAGTCCAGGTTGAGAGGGTCCCAAGCCATTATTGGTGGACCGAGCCGTGCTGAAACACGATGCCTAATTTCTTGCGGTCCGATTTCCTCGTCAGGATATTTCCTTTGGAGGCGAATTATGTTGTTTAATGAGAGAATGGCGTCTGCTACTTCGATTTCGAAGGCTTCCCAGTAGAGTTCAAGAAGCTGTTTGAGGAGTTCGTGTTCGGTCGTGCCCACTTCGGTCCATGCCAGAGGGTCTGGAGACGACATTTCGAGAGAACTTTAAAACGTCATTTAAGTATGAACGAATGAGAATGTAATCCAGGTCTCTAAGTTCAAGGAAATTCGGTCGACTCCTACGCGCTCGAGGTGCATGCAACACCATCACGTGAGTGCTGCCTTGCTGCGGCAAGGATTGTTGTGAAACCTGAACAGCGGCGCCTCGAATGACGCAATTATCATGTGAAAGAGAGCCGCATCTTAACGATCAACTTCAGCCTCCGCACTTATGAGCCTAAGAGGTTTCTAGCAGTGCTCTTGACAATGTCGGACGAGGCTGCGGTAGATTCCCGCTCCTCGAGCTGGCTAGCAAAGCCCAGGAAGCTATTTACTTCTGCTTTTCGGGGAATCCACGGTTTGGGGCTGCAACTTGCAGGCTTAGGGCGCTCTGTCGGACACTCTTTCAACGTTGGTATCAGATGGATTGGATGGCGATCAATGAAGGGTCTAGAAAGCCTCTTCATGCGCCACCATACGTCCAGAAGAGTGACGCAAAAGACAGTGAAAGGCTCTGCAGTTGCAAGTGGCGCCGTACCAGCGGATGGTTCTCAGACATCTGGGGGTGCCTCTGAAAATATACTAGAGATACTGCAAATTATTGACGACAGTCTTCAGGAAGGTGTCGGCGAAGGTAAGAACCCGTTCTCCGATCAAGCTAAAATGTTTCCATAGAATCGTAAGCCCATAGTTACGATAACTTCTAGGCATCTGGACGAGGGTCATCGATGGTTTGGAAGATGTCACAGAATCAACTGTAAACAGCAAGCTCCCCGAAGACGTCAAAGACTGCAACTTGTGAGTAAACTTTCGTATGGAAACAGTTCCGTAGCATTGACTCTGCTTAGCTTCCGCGAAGAACCCCTATCTCATCTCATTCAACTTGCAGCAAAGTCTTCCCAAGCCGCCTATGAGAATACTGGTATTTCAAGCCTCGAACAACCCACAGCTGCATCGGTTGGCTCAACGCTAGGTGTCGTCGATATCGCGGTTGAGGCGTCAAAAGCCTCGTTAGACGGGACGATTAAGGCGTGCGCGATAACGTCGCGAACAGCGGCGGAGGATCAAATACTGGTGGTAGCTATCAGAGGCACAGTTTCACTAGTTGATTGGTTGGTGAATTTCGACGGTGATCTTGAGCCTACTGGTGAGTTCCTGGTATGTTCCCAAATATATCCTCTTCCAAATCTGTTGATACATGTCATTTCTACAGGACTTAGCAAGTGGCGAGCCTGTCAAAGCCCATCGCGGTCTTCTCAGAGTTGCAAGACGCATGCTACCCAAGATTCTTCCACAAATACTGTTGTGCCTGCAAACCCTTACCTCGATACCCAAATCCTCGAGGGCTCTCCCCACACTTCTCTTCACTGGACACTCGGCTGGAGGTGGAGTAGCGGCACTCATATGTGCTCACATACGAAGTCACTGCCCGGAAATTGTTCGAAGTTTCGCAAGCATCCACTGCATTACCTTCGCGGCCCCTCCTGTTCTCGCACCTCTCGAGGCCGTCTCCACGGCGCCGAATCCTTCTGAAAGTTTGACCATCAACATTGTAAATCACGGCGACATCGTCCCTCGAGCAGAGAAGAACTACATCCGATCACTCTTGCAACTATACAGAGAGCGTGCGGAACATATATCTGCAGACAGATGGGATTTTGGGCAGCCAACTACTTTCAACTATGGACAGATTGTTATTCTGAAAGATGTCTGCCCCGAGGATGAAGAACCACGAATGCATGCTTATAGAGCATCGCAAGGTCTGTGGCAAACGATGGCATTTGGAAGTATTAGGGCACATCCTATGAACGTGTATGTCCAGGCTGTTGATGGCTTCATGACACTTCATCATTCCTAAGGAAATCAGTGTCGGAGAAGTGCGCCCAAAAGGTCGCGTAGATTTGCTATTGCTGAGAAAGGAAGTTCACTGATTAGGAAGGATATTATATCTGCTGTGGATGGAATTCCCTGTTCCGGGTTGGGAATGGAGAGATAAAGGAGTGGGGCGTGCATTAACCACTGGGCTCGAACTTTAGCTAACATTTTACTCGAAATCGGATATCTTCGCGTTAGACTCGTATCTAATTGTATCATTATCATAAAAAGTACACTACCAGTAGCCATAATCCAGCGAGAGATTGCCCCGGCGGAACATCCATCCACTTTCCCTTCTATCAAGGCTTTGCCTGCTCCTGAATAGCTGAGGAATCTATGCCCAAGGAGGTAGAACCCTCTCAATAGCCAGTTACGCTGCCGGTAAATGCCGGTCACCAATATCCTCTAAGCATCCTGCTAATTTAGCCAATCCCGTTGGGCTGGTCGATCAGTCCGCAAGAGCAGGCCTATGGAAGATTGAGGCAGGGGGTATGCCGCTACTTAGCTGATCTTCTTCCTGAGCACGCCGGTAATCTAGCCAAAAGGGAAGATATCCTGAGGGGCTATAGTAGCGCTTAGCTTGTGTTGTCATTCAGCATAAGGCGAGTTGCCTAATGAAACGGTTCGAAGTAGTGCTCAGCTCATGTCTTCTATTAGCAAGAACAGGATCTACTGGTGAAGGGGGATTGGGGTGGGTCCAGTTTGAACTTGTCCTGCTATCAAGGCATGATGTGAGTCAAGCTACCGGGTCAAGGTGTGCATAGCTAGATCTGTGATGAGGAGGTACGGAGCGAGGAGTGGATTCATCAGTTGCGGACGGGTTTTGTGTCACAACGTGTGTTCTATGTATAGCGACATTAGGACAACTTCGGCGTTCATTGCTTCGATAGTTTGTTGTATCGTACAGCTTCCCAAAATCATTTACAGTCGCTTCGGAAAAGGACGGGTTTATGTCAGAAACCATGATTAAGTACAGAAATTTACCGAATCCTCACCTATTTAAACCACTTTTCTGTACCCGCGCATGACACTACCCATCGCCTTATTATTATCTTCTATTTAAAGCTATGGGTAAACCCGCCTGGTTAACCGAACAGAAGTCGATTATACAAGCTCTAATTAACCTCGGCTGCGACAACTTCTATATAGAAGTTAAGACCCACGTTCCTCCATCTACTCTTTAACGCTAAAGGGCGAATTTAAAGAGGTATGGCCAGATTAATCTACCGATTAGGGGAAATAGTAGGCCACTACTGCTTACAGATAAAGCTCTAGATATATAACGTTAAGTGGTAATATTAATATTAATTTTACTAATAAACGCGTACTAATTAGGGCCTCCTTAAATACCTTATATATAGCCCAGACGCCTATTTTAAAGAGATACTCTAGTTTCTATATAACGAATATAATATAATAGTAGCACAAAGCATACTGTTGGCTGGATTAAAGTAAAGAAAATGGAGTAGAAAGGTTATAAGGATAATTACGTAATAGCGTAACCTAGGCCTAAGGGATAACTGGATTATTTAAATCTATAGCTATAAACGCGATTAGTTTATCTTTATTAATAAATTAGCTTAGGGGCTCCGAAAAATCGGCCTCTGCACCTCCACGCGGTGGAGCCCGGGAACCTGGCAGACAGCTATCGGCGTTCCGTCAGGATCGTGCCAATAGACTGCCAGAGCAAACGCAGAGACGTGTGTACGGCGGCGCAGCGCGGGCGCGGCGACACGGTGGTGGTATCGTGAAAATTTTTCACTGGGAGGGTGAGCCCCAACGAGAACTCAACACAACTACTGCTACGTCTTTACGTACACTCCAATTAATTATTCGAATCACGGCATCTACCTATAGCGGCGCGACCCCCTTCTTCTTATGCGGTATAACAGTATATATACCATACGGCACCTACACGCAGCTAAACCATACCTCGCAGGCGGAAGACCTGAGCCTCTCGAATCCACCCGCCCTCTACCCTTTACACCTTAATCCACCCAGCACGTTCTAATACGTTGGCAGCGCAGGTACTAGGGCTTAGTGTACCCTAGTACTAGGTTGAGCGCGATATTAGATATAGGAAGATAGAAAGGAATAAGGGACACTGAGGGTGATTAGAACAGGGCGGTGGTAGGAGGACTGCAGGCGAGATACACGTACAGGGCAGTAAGAAGGAGCAAGGGTAGGCATACCTTACGGCAATCTCACGGCAACCTACAATTAAATGGAAGCATGGTACGAATGGTAATTAGGGTAAGATAGGCAATCGGACACTCCCGTATGGGCCGTACGGGAGTCTCAGAGCGGCGACCTAATGGTATTTTTCCTCCCGTTGATGTAGTACAGGTGTCACCTGGGGGGGTGCATGCTGTATTACCTCTTACGTCTCCCTTGGAGGTTTTTTGTACCTAACTTCACGGGATTTTGTCTGTATGGACCTAGATAGGGACCGCATCAGACATTAAGCAAGAACAAATATAATAAATTAGCTTATAATAAGAAGATAAGAAAGGGAACACCAAAACCGAGATCCGACCCATACGGTCCTATAGGGGTTCCTTTCCGTCTCATCTTGTCCGCATGGTCAAGCTAAGAGAGAGGATCTCGTCTGTTACTGATGCAGCAGCGTTACATTGTGGCTAGAGGGGGCCTTCGAATACTTAACCCTTAACGCCGTCAGAACAGCAGAGTTTTTATAGGCCTTGGCGCTAGACTAGTTAAAAAGACGACTCCAGAAAAGCGACTTCTGTACCTCTATGCGGTGGAGCCCGGGAACCTAGCAGCTACTATTAATGTTCCATTTAGATTATGTTAATAGACTACTAGAGCGAACGTAGAGATGTATATATGGCTGCGCAGCGCCTACGCAGCGACGTAGTAGTGGTATAAAGATTTTTTACTAAGGGGTGAGCCTTAGCAAAAAGTTTAAACACTACTACTATGTCTCTAATATATATATTTGGACATTAAATTAACAAGTATTATTCCTTCGGCGTACCCCCTCCCTTTTATAAATACTATATATACTATATAGTATTTATATATATATATAAGTAATCCGCGCCCTAAGCGTAGCAGAGGCCCCCTATTTTAACATTATCCAGTAACCTAGGTATCTAGTTATAGGGATTGGGCCCCCTATTAAATACTAGATTGTCCTCCTATACCTTATAAATAGGTATAAGGGCCTGGGTTTAGGCCCTAGGGCAAAAGCAATACTAAGTTATATACACCCTATTGTAGAAACCCTTTAATAAAGGAGTGGATAAGAGACCTTAGTATATAGGCCCAGGCGGAACGCAAGTGTTATTTATTAGGAGATATTTATAGGAGACTTAGAAAAGGAGCTAGGGATAGGTATATAACTTAGATAAGCAATATATAAATATGGCAAAGATGGTTTAAATAGCAGATAGGGCAAGATAGGTATTTAGATACTCCTAAAGGGAGTCTTAAAGCAGCAACCTAATAGTATTTTTTCTCCCGTTAATGTAGTATGGATATTACCTGGAATATTACCTCTTACGTCTCCCCTGGGGGTTTTTTGTATACTTAAAAATAGGGTTTTTCTCAGTAAGGAGGTTTTTTCCCATAGGAATTAGTCTGTGTAGACCTATTAGGGGGACCAGGTTAGACGGTAAATTAAATCTTATATAATAAGAAGATAATAGATAAGAAGTAATAATAATAATTCATTGCTTAACGTCTAATTCGGATCCCTATTAGGCCTACGCGGACTACTCCTTATATATATATGGGGAGAAAACTCTATTTAAGAAAACCCCATAATCTATCTCCCCGCCTTTTAGGACTCGCCTATAAGGCGCCTACGAGGCGCCTGCAAGTTACCTATAGTGCTCCTACTACCTTACTTTTTAACCTCCTTAGGAACCACTACTGCCGTAATAAGCCTACGGACGCGCTAGTATTATAAACTTTACTCTACTACTGTAGAGTTATTAGGGGGCGCCCGTTGCTTGCCCCCCTACCCTTTATTACTATTTCCCTTATAACTCGGAACTGGTTTAGTATATTTTAGCTAATAAGCCACTAGGTAACCGCCTTAAGGCCTTTTTATATTAAGAGCAGTATATTATAGTTCTCTATACCAGCTACTAAAAGCATTGCTTCTTAGTTAGTGCGTAAGGGGTATAGTAGTATTACGTGTTTTAGTGTCTGTCTTGGCTAGCTATATTCGCATCTTAGGTTACCTACTAGGACACCCACCCAGTAGAGCCAGTCTTTTAGTCCTATTATTCCTATTCTTAAAAGTGTCGCTATTATATTTTCTGCCTTTATTAGGCCTTCTCGGAGCCTTAGAGTATTTACCCCCTATAGCGTTAACTATGCTACGTGTCACAGTGCTGCAATAAAGTAGACTGAATAACTACGTTGTGGTATAAAGAGGAGAAGAAGGTGAAAAGGGGGTATATAAATAGTAGGGCCAGCCGCCAAGGCGCTAGTGGTGGGCTAACTAATAGTAGGAAACAGTATAAGACAGTGCGCGTTAGGTTAGTACCATAATAGTACTTCCCTTCCCTAAATAGTTTGGTCCCTAAACCGAACAGATAACTCTAAGACGCCTATTTTTACCGCAAAGATATTAGTTTTGCTTACCGCCCTTAACCGAGCTAATGGCGATTTTCTATACCGGGCATAGAAAATTCTAATTAGTTAGTTTAGTAAGTAAAGTCAGTAGAACTCCATACTGCTACCTAAATCAATCCGTATAGCGCTTCTTGGCAAAAATTTGGCTAATTAGATAACTTTAACCGCTGGTTAAAGTTCTATAACATCTTAACTATTATAAATTTTAACCTCCACCACAAATTAATATGGTGGTTAACTACGACCTTAGCGTAACTTTCCCTTATCTTACGCCCAGTTTAGGGGTCTAGGCTTCTTAGGGTATTATTTATAAAACTTAAGTAGTACACGCTCGTACCCTTTTAGGGATTTTTTAGGTTTCTAGGTTTCTTTATTATAATACTTCTATTTAATATAATATATTAAGCCGTGCTCGTCTATTTATTTATTATATATATTAAGGATCTTCTTAAATTCCTACTTATCTATAATATTGCCGTCGTTATCTCTTTTAGCTATTCTACCTATAACATTATAACGTTCCTCTTTATTAATGCGTGCTTAGCTAGGGATCTCTTTAGGGAACTAGAGGCAGACTTTTAAGGTATAAAAAGACTTATTAACACAGATATGGTTTAGGAGGTTAACTATAACAGCTTCTTTATAGGCAGCTAGGATAGGCTAGGGTCTATCCTAGTTATTATCCTACTTCCTTTTAGGCCGGTTAGTCTTTATATTTTCGAGGCTAACTATAACTATATTATCCTTTTTAAATATTATACCTTTATCCCGCTTTATATTAGCGTTATCTTTATAGCGTTGCTAGGAGATACAAGCTAAGGCCTTAAGCTGGGTTAAGATGCGCTTAAAGCGGTTAGTAATAGTATTAGCTTATAGATACTCCTTCTTTACATATATAGATAGGGCTAATGGCTAGGGGCCCGCTGGTTTAACGCCTAATTATAGGTTATAGCCATAGTTGGTAAAGAATAGTAAGATTCCCGTAGTCTTATTAACCTGGTTATTTATAGCAAACTTAGTAAAGGGGAGCTAATCTACCCAGTCGTCTTAGGTAAAGCTTACAAAGGCGCGTAGGTACTTATTTATTGCTGCATTAATAATCTTGGTTTAGCTATCTATTTTAGGGTACTATATAGAACTAGGGCTTAGGGTTACCTTTAGGCGCTAGTTTAGGTAACGCTAGAAGTTAGAAACGAATAAAGAGCCTCTATTAAAAACGATAGTATTTAGAGCGCCGTATAATTTATAGATAGTGTGGATAAATGCTTTAACAAGCTCCTTAGTATCTAGGCTAGTGATAAAAATAAAGTGTTTTATCTTTATTAGGTGGTTAATAGCGATAAAGATATATCTATATATTTTGCCGTTGCGAAGGTATTTAGGTAGGTTAACAACGTAGTTAATAGAGATGTTGGTCTACGGGTGGACTGGTAGTTCTAGTAGTTTTAGGAAACCGGGCGGTGCTAAGCGTAGGGTCTTTATGCGGAAGTAAAGAGCGTAGTCTTTTATAAAGGTCGACGTAAACTATAAAATACCTAGCTACTAATATATTTAATTAAGGAGGTCTAGTGTCTTAACGCGGCCTAAGTGGCCTATAGGACCCGAACTATACGTGCGGTATACGACTTCTAGTTAGAGTTTAGGTAAATTAGGGACAAATACTTAATTCCTATAGTAGATTAAGCCGTTAATAATTAAGCATTCGGATTTATTATAGCGGAGTAACTTCCTAATCTGCTTGGGCCAACGGCGTACCTTAAGGCCTTTCCGTTCGCGTAGCGCAGCTAATATATCCCTAGCGAGTTTATTCTCCTTATAGGCATTCTTAATAAGCTCCTTAAGGGGTTTATTCTTAGGCTCTGGGTTTATTACTATAATAAAGTCTTCAGCGCTTTAGTCTTGGGATTCGCTTAGTAGCTCTTTTAGGATAGCGGGGTTGACTTTTTTTAGTAGTAAGATAACGCGGTCTTAGTATTATAAACGTTTATTACTAGTATTAGCAGGTGCTACGCCTAGGAGGCGGCTAAGGGCGTCTAGGATTGTAGCTTTAGTGCTAGGCCTATAGGTAATAACAAAGTTAAACTAAGAGAGGAACTTAGTCTAGCGGACTTGGCGCTAGTTTAGTTGTTTCGTTATTATAAAGGTCTGGAGGTTCTTATAGTCTATAATAATTTTAAATAGCTATTCAGTTCCCTGTAGTTTAGGACGCTATTCTTCTAGTGCTTTAATAATTGCTAGGAGCTCCTTATTATATATTTTGTAGTTATATTTAGGGGTAGAGTGCTTAGCAGAGAAGAATATAACTGGCTTAAGTTTGCTATCTTTGTTGGCTTAGTAGAGTACTCTACCTAAAGCCCAGTTCGAGGCGTCTGTCTCTACTATAGTCTTCTTTATATAGTTATAGTACGCTAGGACCGGTACTGTAGTAAACGCTATCTTTAGTATTTAGAACGCCTATGCTTAATTAGGGCCCTATAACTAATTAGTACTCTTCTTTAGTAGCCTAGTTATGGGCTTAACAACTACGGAGTAGTTTTAGATAAATTATTAGTAAAAGTTCGCGAAGCTAAGAAATTGCTATAGTTCTTTAACTAATGTCGGGTCTTTCCATTCCTGTCATCAGGAAATTTTTTTTTGGGGTCGTTGTTG